>TARA_R110002167_G_scaffold8955_3_pt1 | contig 13141 bp, 15 predicted proteins | sample TARA_R110002167 | Tara Oceans TARA_R110002167 (sample SAMEA4398238) | marine metagenome | biome: Polar Biome; feature: [MES] marine water layer (ENVO:01000295) within the mesopelagic zone...; material: water (ENVO:00002006), including particulate matter (ENVO:01000060) such as...... | reverse complement strand
GTCGCGGCCGGGCGGATCAACAAGAACGACGCCATGACCTTCGGCGTGATCCTGTCGATCTTCTCGGTCATGCTTCTCGGCATGACGACCAACTGGCTGGCCGGTAGCCTGCTGCTGATGACCATCGTCTATTATGCCGGCTTCTACACCCTGCTGCTGAAGCGCCGGACGCCCCAGAACATCGTCATCGGCGGTGCGGCCGGTGCCTTTCCGCCGGTGATCGGCTGGGCGGCGGCCATGGGCCATGCCCCGTGGCAGGCTTGGCTGCTGTTTCTGATCATCTTCCTGTGGACCCCGCCGCACAGCTGGGCCCTGGCCCTGTATTCGGCTGGTGACTACGCCAAGGCGGGGATTCCGATGATGCCGGTGGCGCGCGGCGCGAAATCCACCCGGTTGCAGATCCTGATCTACAGCATCGTGTTCGTGCCGGTGGCCATCGCGCCCGGTCTGCTGGGCTTGGGCGGGATGCTGTATCTGGTGGTATCCGGTGTCGGCGGCCTGGGCTTTCTCGGCCTGGCGATCCGCCTGTGGCGCTCGCGTGCGGGGGATGAGCCGGACAAGGCCGAGGCGGTGGGGCGAGAGGCCGCATTGTATGATGTGCGCGCCGAGGCCAAACCGGCCCGCAATCTGTTCGCCTTCTCGATCCTGTATCTGATGGCGCTGTTCGCCGCGCTTCTGGTCGAGAAACTGTCCGGCCTGGGAATTTAAGTCATGCGTCTGAGCCCTGAAGAACTCGCCGCCCGCAAGAAGCGCAATGTCGCCATCGCCGGGGCGCTGGTGGCCTTCATCGTCCTGATCTTCACCGTCACCGTGCTGAACCTGAAGCGCAATATTGATGCCCGGATCGCCCAGAATCCGGCGGCAGCGGTGGCCCCCCGGTGAACCGCACCCATGCGATCGCCCTGGCCTGTGCGGCGACGGTGGTGCTGATGGTGGGCGCCGCCTTTGCGTCGGTGCCCCTGTACCGGATCTTCTGCCAGGTGACCGGCTTCAACGGTACGGTCAGCCGGGCCGATCTGGCCCCGACGGAAGTCCTGGATCGCACCCTGCTGATTCGGTTCGATACCAATGTGCGCGACCTGCCGATGACGTTTCGCGCGGAACAGGTCGCCCAGCGGGTTCGCATCGGCGACACCGGCATGGCCTTTTTCGACGTGACCAACACGTCGGACCAGCCGATTCACGCCACGGCCGCCTATAACGTCGTGCCCGAGCGGGCCGGTCCGTATTTCCAGAAGCTCCAGTGCTTCTGCTTCGACAGCCAGACCATAGCGCCCGGCGAGACGAAGAAATTCTCGGTCCAGTATTTCGTGGCTCCCGAAATCGCCACCGACCGCGAGAGCATCGGTGTGCGCGAGATCACACTGAGCTACACCTTCTACCCGACCAAGGGCGAGCAGACGGCCTCGCTGGCTTCTGCCTCTGGCGCTGTCGGATAGCGGGCGCTATAGCCGACACAACGACTATCGACGATTCAAGAGACCCACTGATGGCCGACGCTCACGCTGCTCCGCAACACGACTACCACCTGGTCAACCCCAGCCCCTGGCCGCTGGTGTCGTCGATCGCTGTCACGACGATGATGATCGGAGCCGTGGTCTGGATGAAGGGCCTCGCCCCGTCCGACGCCGGTCCGGTTGCGACCGCCCTGTTCGGCTCCGGCAAGGCCGCGCTGTTCTTCGCCGGTTTCGCCGGTGTCCTGCTGGCAGCATTCGGCTGGTGGGCTGACGTGATCAAGGAAAGCCGCGGCGGTGACCATACGCCGGTCGTGTCGATCGGCCTGCGTTACGGCATGATGCTGTTCATCGCCTCCGAGGTGATGTTCTTCGCGGCCTTCTTCTGGATGTTCTTCGACATGGCCGTGTTCAACGAGTCGCGGACAGAGATTCCGGCCATCGCCGGCTGGGCGGATACCGCCACCGCCTGGTCGACCTGGCCGCCCAAGGGCATCGAGGCCCTGGACGCCTGGCAGCTGCCGCTGCTGAACACCGTGATCCTGCTGCTCAGCGGCACGACGGTGACCTGGGCCCACCACGCCCTTCAGGTCGGTGATCGCAGCGGGGCCAAGCTGGGTCTGGTGATCACGGTCGCCCTGGGCCTGCTGTTCACCTCGGTGCAGGTCTATGAGTACCAGCACATCCTGCATGAGAACCTGTTCTTCAACGCCGAGGCGGCCAACTCGGGCCTGTATGGCTCGATCTTCTTTATGGCCACGGGCTTCCACGGCTTCCACGTCCTGATCGGCACCATCTTCCTGCTGGTCTGCCTGCTGCGCCTGATGGCCGGCCAAATGAGCCCCGAGAAGCATTTCGGCTTCGAGGCGGCCGCCTGGTACTGGCATTTCGTCGATGTGGTCTGGTTGTTCCTCTTCGCCTTTGTCTACGTCACCTTCGGGTGACCGAAGACCCGCTTCTCAAGCCTCGCGCACCGGCGCGGATCAGTCCGATCCGCGCCGGTCTGCTTTGTCGGTGCCCCAACTGCGGCAAGGGCAAGTTGTTCAAGGGGTTTCTGGACGTGACGGACCGGTGTCCGGTCTGCGATCATGATTTCACCGGGCTGAACACCGGCGACGGCGCTGCGATCTTTGTGATGCAGATCGCCGGCGGTATCGTGGTGTTCGGGGCCCTGTTCATCCAGATAGCCTACAGCCCGCCGATTTGGGCCATGCTGGTCGTGGCCCTGCCGCTGGTAGCGGGCCTGTCCATGGGGCTGATGCGCCCGGCCAAGGGGGTGATGGTCGCCCTGCAGATGCGCAACCAGGCGGCGCAGGTCCACAATGACGACTTCTGAGCCCGCCGGGCGGCCGCGGTTTCCGTGGGCGTTGACGATCGTTGCCGTCCCGGCGCTGATTCTGCTGATCGGCCTTGGCGTTTGGCAGGTTCAACGTCTGCAGTGGAAAGAGGGCCTTATCGACCGGGCCGACGCTGCGGCGGAAATGGCCCCCGTGCCGGTATCGCAACTGAAGCCGGGTCCTGACCGCGAGTTTCGTCAGGTCACTATCGACTGCCCGGGCCTGGCCACCGCCCCCTTTGTTGAGCTGCAATCGATTCTGGACGGTGAGGCCGGGGTGCGGCTGATCTCTGCCTGTGAAGAACAGGCCGCTCCGGGGCGGGCCGAGGCCGGCGTCTTGCTGATCGATCGGGGCTTCGTCGCCGAGACCGTCACGGCGCGTCCGCCGGTCACCGATGAGCGCCAGCCGCTGCGGCTCGTCGCCGTGATCCGCACGTCCTCGACCCCGGGGCTGATGGCCCTGCCGCCCGAGGGCCGTCATTTCTATGCCCGCGACAATGCCGCCATGGCGCGGGCGCTGGGCGTGACCCGCCTTGTCGGGTCGGAAACCCTTTATGCCGTGACTTCGACCAATCCGGACTGGCCCGCCCTGCGCCCGTCGGTGCCGCCGGTCGCTTTTGCCAACAACCACCTCGGCTATGCCCTGACCTGGTTTGGTCTGGCCCTGGCCCTGATCGGATTCTACATCGCCCTGGTTCGTCGAAAGCTGAAATCCTGACTGCCACCCTACACACCCTGTCAAACGGCATCCGTCTGGTCTGCGATCCCATGCCGGGCTTGCGGACCCTGGCCCTGACCGTGGCGGTTCGGGGTGGGGCAAGGTGGGAAACGGAGGCGACCTCCGGCTGGTCGCATCTGCTTGAACACCTGGTGTTCAAGGGGGCCGGGGACATGGCGGCCCGGGAAATCGTCGAGCGGATCGAGGCTGAGGGCGGCTCGATCAATGCCGCGACCGGCTATGAGCGCACGAGTTTCGAGGTCCGGGCCCTGGACGGCTCCCTGCCGCTGGCCCTGCAGGTCGTTTCGGACCTGGTGTTCCGTCCGACCCTGGATCCGGCCGAGATCGAACGCGAAAAGGATGTCGTCGCCCAGGAGATCGCGGAGGCCTTCGACACGCCGGACGACCACGTCTTCGAAATGGTCCAGACCCGGGCCTTCGGCGGGCAGTCATTGGGGCGGCCCATCCTGGGCTCGGTGGCCAGCCTCGCCCCGGTGACCCGTGACAGCATCGGTGCCTGGCGGACCCGGCTCTATTCGCCCGACCGGATGGTGATCGCGGTCTCCGGCGCGGTGGATGAGGCTGAGTTCCTGGCCCTGGCCGAACAGACTTTTGGGTCGGCGGTCGCGACGCCGGCCGAGGCACCCGGACCGGCGGTCTTCACCGGGGGCGAGGCCAAATTGTCCCGTCGCATCGAGCAGGCCAATCTGGTGTTCCAACTGCCGGCCCCCGGGGTCCGGGACCCGGCCTATTCCGCCGTTCGACTGATGACCGAAATCCTCGGAGGAGGCATGGCTTCACGCCTGTTCCAGAGCGCACGCGAGGAGCGGGGCCTGGCCTATGCGATCGACGCCTACCACGAACCCTATGAGACCGAGGGTGTGGTTGGTATCTTCGCGGGAGCCTCGGCCGATCGGGCCGAGGAACTGGCCGGCGTCTGCGCCGCAGAGATCCGCGCCCTGGCCGACGACGGTCCGACCGCTGCTGAACTGTCTCGTGCCAAGGCTGTGCTCAATGCCGGCCTGTGGATGTCCGATGAAAGCCCGGCCGGGCGCGCAGGGCGCCATGCGGCCCAGACCCTGCTCTTCGGCGCACCGATCCCTTCCCAGACGATGGCGGACAGGGTGTTGGCCCAGACGGCCGAAGACGTGCGGATCGTCGCCCGGGAGCTTCTGGTGCCGGGACGGGCGGCCAGCGCTGTGCTGGGCCCCCGCGCCGCCGCCGGTGCAGGCGCGGCGTTCCGCGACGCCCTGTTCGGCTGAGACATCCGGGGCTAGGCTTGGGCCATGGCGTTGTTCGACTGGATGCCCGAACCGATCGGGACGGTGCTGGAGGGGGAGGGCGTGATCCTGCGCGCGCCCCGGCCCGGCGACTATGTAGCCTGGTCCAGCCTGCGAGAGCGGTCTCGCGATTATCTTCAACCGTGGGAGCCGTTGTGGCCCCAGGATGACTTGAGCCGGCCTGCCTATCGCCGGCGCATGATCATCTACGCCCGCGAGATTGACCTGGGCAACGCCTGGCCCTTTTTCATCTTCGCGGCGGCGACCGGAGATCTGGTCGGTGCCGTTACCCTGTCCAACGTCCGGCGAGGTGTCGCTGACATGGGTACGATCGGTTACTGGATCGGGCAGCCGTTCGCGGGACATGGCCACGCCACTGCGGCGGTACGGGCTCTGATGACCTTCGCCTTCGGCCCGCTGCACCTGCACCGGATCGAGGCCGCCTGTGTTCCCGACAACGTCGCTTCGCGCCGGGTGCTGGAAAAGGCGGGCTTCGTCAATGAGGGATTGGCCCGAGCTTATCTCAAAATTAACGGGAAATGGGCAGATCATCTCCTGTTCGGCTGTGTGAATGACGCGGCGGAGCAGAGCGACGATCAAATGCCGCGATGACAGGGTTCGGACAAGCGTTTTGAATACTCGACCCAGATCTCTGGCGTGGGACGCGACGACCGCCATCGAGGCCCTGGCCGCGGCCGATACGGCGCTATGGATATGGACGCCCGCCGACGACCAGATGCGCTTCACCGGGGCGACCCGGTCGCTGGGACTGGGGCCGCTGGCCCCTGAATGCTCCGGTGCCGCCTTCACGGCGGTGGCCATTCCCCAGGACCGGGATCTGGCAGAACGCATTCTCAAGCCCCAGGCTGAAGGCTCCGAAATCGCCATTCGTCTGCGCATGCGCGACGCCGAGACCTGCCTCTGGCGCGGAGTCTGGCTCGAGGACGGGCTGCGGGCTGCCGGTGTGGTGGCACTGGAGACCAAATTCGCCGGCGGCAATCTCGATGCCCTGACCGGCCTGCTGGATCGCCGGACCTTCCTGATCCGCGCGGCCGAGGTGCTGACCCAGCCGGGCGAGTATGACCTGATCGTCGCCGACGTTGACCGCCTGAGGCGTCTCAACGAGGCCCTGGGTCACGAGCGCGCCGACATGGTGCTGGCCGCCCTGGGATCACGCCTGTCGGCCGCCTTCTCGATGGAGGTCTTGCCGGCCCGTGTCGGCGAGGACGAGTTCGCCGTGCTGATCCCCCGCACGTCCGGCAATCCATCCGAACGTCTGCGGGAGGCGGTCGAACAGCCCCTGCGCATCGCCGGTTTCGACATCTACCCGACTGTGGCCATCGGTGCGGTCTCGACCGAAGGCGGGCCCGACGCTTCGGACGTCGCGGAGTTGCTGCGCCGGGCTGAATTGGCGGTGGAGCAGGCCAAGACCGCGGGCCGCGGCGGGGCCGCCGCCTATGGCCGGGCGCTCGAAAGCGACAGCCTGTCACGACTGAGCCTTGAAGCCGATCTGCGCAATGCCTTCCTGCGCGGTGAAATCGAGCCCTTCTTCCAGCCGATCGTCAATCTGAACACCGGGGCCGTGGCCGGCTTCGAGGCCCTGGCTCGCTGGCGGCATCCGACGCGCGGTCTGGTCCCGCCCGACGACTTCCTTGGCCTGACCGAGGAGATGGGGCTGATGAATGACCTGGGTCTGCTGATGATGACCCGGGCGGCGCGGCAACTGGCCGAGTGGCTCAGGCGCCACCCGGGGGCCGGCAAGCTGTTCTGTAGCGTCAATCTGTCCGTCGGCGAGATCGAACGGGCCAATCTGGTTGAGGATGTCGCCCGTATTATCGGCGAGACCGGCCTGCCGCGTGGAGCGCTGAAGCTTGAGGTCACCGAGGGCGACATCATGCGCGACACCGAGCAGGCAGCCGAAGTTCTGACGCGGCTCAAGGCGGCGGGGGCCTCGCTGGCGCTGGACGATTTCGGAACGGGCTTCTCGTCCCTCGCCTGGCTGGCCAAGCTGCCGTTTGATACGCTGAAGATCGATCGCTATTTCGTTTTGACGATGGACAAGGATGAGGGGTCGGCCAAGATCGTCAAATCCGTCGTCAACCTTGGACGCGACCTGTCGCTGGAAGTCGTCGCCGAGGGGGTCGAGAACGCCGACCTGGCCCGGCTTCTGCTTCGGGCCCAGTGCCACTATGGCCAGGGCTTCGGCTATGCGCCGGCGCTGTCCGCCCAGGAGGCCGAGGTGTACCTGAATGAGTCGCTGGCCGACGGCACCGCCCCGCTCAAGGCCCGCTCGGCCTGAGACGACCCTGCCGGGACCTCAGGCCCGGCCGGACTGACCCGACAGCTGGCCAGGGTCCACGCCCAGACCCGCGACGGCCCGGCTCCATTTGGTGTCATGACTGGCGTCGAAGATCAGATCGGCGTCTGCATCGGCCGTGAGCCAGACGTTCTCGCTGATTTCGTCTTCCAGCTGGCCCTCGCCCCATCCGGCATAGCCCAGAAGAAGCATCGAGCGCCGTGGGCCGGTCAGCGGGTCCGTCATGGCCACGAGGGCCTCCCGGGTGCCGGTCATGGCCAGGCCCTGGCCGAAGGCATGGCTGGCGTCTTGTGCCATCCAGTCGTCAGTGTGCAGAACGAAGCCGCGTTCCCGCTCGACCGGTCCCCCGATCAGCACCGCTTGCGCACCGCCATCCAAAGGGATCGGCGTTTCAAGCCGCGCCAGAACGGCCTTCAGATCAACGCCGGGTGCGGGTCTGTCCAAACGCAGACCCATCGCGTGGTCCGGCTCATGGACGCAGATCAGGATCACCGCGTGCTCGAACCGGGGATCGCCGATGCCAGGCATGGCCACCAGCAGCCGTCCGACGAGGGAAGGGAAATCGGTCATCCGGCCATCATCGGCAGCGCCGTGCCGGGGCGCAAGGCGGAAGGTGCCGAATTGCCGCGACACGATCCTGGGGCCTCGCCCCTTGGAGATGCCGGGCGGGGTGTCTATCTGACACCGGACACCTTCAACTTCCTGAACACCGGAGACCTGCGATGACCATCCAGATCGGCGACCGTATCCCCTCGGCGACCTTGACCACCATGACCCCGGACGGTCCCCGCCCGATCAGCACGGATGACCTGTTCAAGGGAAAGACCGTTGCCCTGTTCGCCGTTCCGGGGGCTTTCACCCCGACCTGCTCAGCCCGCCACCTTCCGGGCTTCAAGGACAATCGCCAGGTTCTGGCCGACAAGGGTGTCGACACCGTCGCCTGCATCTCGGTCAACGACGCCTTCGTCATGGGTGCCTGGGCCGACAGCCAGGGCATCGGCTCGGACGACATCATCATGCTGGCGGACGGCAACGGCGACTTCACCCGTGATGTCGGTCTGGCCATGGACGCCAAGGGCTTTGGCATGGGCGAGCGGTCGCAGCGCTACTCGATGCTGGTCAAAGACGGTGTGGTCGATCAGCTGAACATCGAGCAGGGCGGTGAGTTCAAGGTTTCGTCCGCCGAGCACCTGCTGGCCCAGATCTAGACGTTGCAGGCCGCACCGGCGGCCCCTGCTCAGGCGGCGGCGACGGCTTCGTCGTCCGCCGCCCCGGCCTCCGCTTCGGCCAGCGTATGCGAGACGGCTCCCAGCAACAGGGCGGGCGTGATCGGCTTCGGCACAAAATAGGTCATGCCTGCCGCCATACAGGCTGCGATGTCGTCGGCAGAGGTATCGGCAGTCACGGCGATTACCGGGGTCCCGGCATTGGGCCCGCTCCCGGCTCTCAGGCGACGCGTGGTCTCGCGTCCGTCCAGTTCGGGCATACGAACGTCCATGAAGATTAGATCGAAGCTCGAGGCTTCACAGATCTTCAGGGCGGACATCCCGTCGGCGGCGGTAGCGATATCGCATCCCAAGGGTTGCAGGATCAGCTGGATGGCACGCCGATTGATGTCGTGGTCATCGACGACCAGAACCCGCAGGGGGCGCCCCTCTTCGTCATCGGTGTCAACGGTGGAGGCCTCTTCAGCCATCACGCGCTCCGATGCCGGATGGGGGGCAGCGGCGGGGACGGGCACCCGGCTGCCGAGGGCCCGGGCCACGGCTTCGCGGCTCTCCGGGTCCAGCGCTTCTGGCACGGCGGGGGCGGACCGGCTTTCCATAAGGTTCAGCGCAAGGGTGAAGCTGGCACCCTCGCCCCTGACGCTGCGGGCTGTCAGCCGCCCGTTCATCAGTTCGACCAGCTGTCGACTGATCGCCAGGCCCAGGCCCGAGCCGCCGTGACGGCTGCCGACGCCCTCGGCGGTCTGGTCAAACGGGGTGAACAGGCGGTCGATCTGGTCCGCAGTCATCCCCGGTCCGGTGTCCGTGATCTCGATCAGCAGGGCGTGACGGGTGAGCTCGTCGTCCCAGGCCCGAAGCTTCAGGGTGACCGACCCCGTATCGGTAAATTTCATCGCGTTGGACAACAGGTTGTTCAACACCTGACGCAGGCGCATCGGGTCGCCACGTACCATCCTGGGGATTGAGGCCGCGCCCTCGACGCGCAGCTTCAGGCCCTTCGCGAGGGCGGGCCCGCGCCACAGGCGCACGGTATGTGAAAGCAGGGCCCGCAGATCGAAGTCGCTGGCTTCGACAGTCATGTGGCCGGCATCGAGCTTGGCGTGGTCGAGCAGGTCATCGAGGAGGGCCTTCATCATCACGCCGGCGTCGGTGATCAGCTGAGCCTGCGCCCGGCCGGCATTGTCTCCGGCCCCCCGCTCCAGTTCCGCGGCACCGGTAAGGATGGCGCTGATCGGAGTCCGCAGGTCGTGGCCAACGGCGGCCAGGAAGGCGCTCCGGCTTTCCATGATGCGTTCCGCCTCGGCGCGCTTGAGATCAGCCTCGACGCGTGCCTGGGTCTCAGCCGTCCGCGCCTTGTTCAGGCGTGCCCAGGTCGAGAGGCAGTGAGTGGCGAAGACCACCACGGAGATGCCGGCTGCTGTCGCGAAGGCTGGCGAGGCCCCAAGCACTGACATGAAAAAGGGAGTGGCCGCGAGATACAAAAGGTGCGGGATGACCGTGAGCGCCAGAACGACTTTCGAGCGCGGGGCGTTGACGACGCCGTAGACCGCTCCAGCGGTCAGCATGATCGTGGCGCAGATGCCCCCCATCGCACCGCCGGTGAGCCAGAGTGGAATCGAAAGGCTGCCGAAATACAACGCATTCAGAAACAGCAGCAGGCCGCCGCCGTAGAGTCGCACACCGCGCAATTGGGTTGTGCGGCCGCTGTTGATCGGCTCGAAGACCCAGATGTCCAGCAACTGGACCGCGAAATAGCCGCCGAACCATGTCAGGCAATAGGTCCAGCCGATGACGGGGCTGAACACCAAGGCGGCGGCCGCCCCCATGCCAAGCCGGTGCAGCAACGCCTTTCGGCGCTGTAGAACGGCATCGGTCCAGTCAGACGGTGAGTCGGCGTAGGCCTTTGACATGCGGCTTCCCGAGGCGAGCGCGTTTGCCCGAGAAACCACCATGCCTGTCTAGCCCTAACGCTCCGTCAACGGGCCTGCCAGATTCGCCTCCCGGACTGTGGAAAACCCGTCGGCGCGAAGCCGCAGGGCGAGGTCTCGCTTGATCCTCGCGACCAGCCCAGGCCCTTCGTAGATGAGGGCCGAATACAGCTGGACTGCCGCGGCCCCGGCGCGGATGCGGGCATAGGCCTCCGCGCCGGAATCGATTCCGCCGACCGCGATCAGCGGCAGACGGCCAGACCCGGCCTCGGCCGCAGCCGTCAGGGCCAGCCTGGCCCGGGCTTGCAACGGGGTCCCGGACAGGCCTCCGGACTCGCCGCTATGCGCGGAGCGCAGACTGTCGGGCCGGTCCAGCGTGGTATTGGAGACGATCAGGCCGTCGATGCCGTGGGCGAGGGTCGCCTCGACGATCATGCCGATCTCGGCGACGGTTAGATCCGGGGCGATCTTCAGGAAGACGGGCACGCCTCCCGGCGACCGGGCTTCTGCGATCCTGCCCAGCAGGTCATCGAGGGCGGCGCGGCCCTGAAGCGCGCGCAGGCCCGGGGTATTCGGCGAAGAAATGTTGATAGTGAAATAGTCGGCCAGTTCGCCCAGACGGCGCAGGCCGGCCACATAGTCGGAGGCCTTGTCCTCCGTATCCTTGTTGGCTCCCAGATTTGCCCCGACCACCGCGTGCGCCGGTCGGTGGGTGAGCCGGTCTGCGAAGGCCTCCAGCCCGGCATTGTTGAATCCCATCCGGTTGATGATCGCCCGGTCCTCGGACAGACGGAACAGGCGGGGCTTCGGATTGCCATCCTGCGGGCGGGGCGTCACGGATCCGCATTCAACGAATCCGAAGCCTAGACGCGACAGGCCGCGCAGGGCCTCGCCGTTCTTGTCGAGTCCGGCGGCCAGACCCACAGGGTTGTCGAGTTTCAGCGCGCCGACCGTGGTCGCAAGGATGGGGTCGTCAGCAGGCGGCGAGGGCAGAGGAGCCCAAGCCAGGGCCTTGATCGCGAGCCCGTGTGCGGTCTCGGGATCCAGCCGGCGCAGGAGCCAGGTCGCAGAACCAGAGCTGCTCACGGGGCAACGCCACCATCATCGAAGCGCATGATTCCCTCGTCGCTCACCCCCAGCGCGCGGACGCCGTCGACAGCGTTTATCGGGAGGGAGCCGTACAGGTGGGGAAACAGATCGCCGCCGCGCGACGGTTCCCAGACCAGGGCCTCGCCCAGTGGGTCGGTCTTCACCGCCAGCAGCACCAGCCCGCTGCGACCCGCATAGTGCCGTCGCGCGGTCTCGGCCAACTGGTCCGCGCTCGACATGTGGATATAGCCGTCGGCCCGGTCGATGGGGGATCCGTCATAGCGGCCGTACTCCAAGGCTGCAGTCCATTCGGCGGAATCGATGAGTTTGAAAGCCGTGTCAGGCGAAGCAGTCATTTACCGTCTCCCGACTTGCCGGGCTCCAGCAGGCCCTCCCAGGTACAGCGTCCTGCGGGGTCCACGGTGAAGATGGCCGCCGTGGCTGGCTCGAATCCACCGCTCAGCCGGTCAAGAATCGATGGCGGGGCGGCGCTTTCGACCAGGTATTCGACAGCCAGCAGGTGAATGCCGGGATTGTGGGCGACCACCATCAGACAGCCGACCTCATCCTCGGAGGCTTCGACAAATCGCCGCAGTACGTCGGTGTCGGCGTTGTAGAGCGCTGGTTCATGCCGGACCTCCGCATCGCCCAGGGCTTCATGCATCTGATCCCAAGTTTCCCGCGTGCGGGTGGCCGACGAGACGAGTGCGCGGTCGGGTCGCAGGCCCCGGGCCGCGAGGGCGCGGCCCATGCCGGCGGCGTCGAGGCGCCCACCGGCCGACAGGGGCCGCTCGCGGTCGCGTCCGGGACCGGGGGCACGTTCGGCGCTGGCGTGGCGCATCAGGATCAGTCGGTGCATCAGCGCCCTTTAGGATCGTTCGGCCGATCCTTCCAGATCGTTCCGTGCGGGATCCGGCATTTGTGTCGCCGGTTGCGGGGCGAGGCCCGGTGTCCGGTGGCGAACCGTCTGCGTCGCGCCGTGGACCCTGAGGCGCGCATAGGCCTGTCGCGTGGCTTCGAGCATGATCACCCCGGCCCCTCCGGGGAACAGATGCCGCCCGACCTGTTCGAAGCCGTCGGCAAGGGGCAGCAGCGGCGTCCAGGGCGGCACGTAGAGGGCCTGGGACCAGGCCGTCGGCTCCAGGCCGGCTTCGCGGACCAGCCGCTCCAGCTGGCCGCGGGTGAAGGGACGGCCCTGGCCGAACGGTGTCCCCTCTGCGCGGGACCACAGGCCGCCTCGCGCGGCCGCCGTCAGGATGATCCGCCCGGCCGGGGCCATGGCGCGAACGGCCTCGGCCAGCAGGGCTCGAGCATCGTCGGCTTCTTCCAGCGCATGGATCAGCAGGACGCGATCGAAGGTGCCCGCCGTGAACGGCAGGCGGCGGTCATCGACCAGCAGGGACCGGTTGCGGCCGACGGCGGGCCAGTGTTCGACGCCCTGACCGCCGGGCATGGCGGCCACGACGCGTCGCGCGCCGACAAAGGCATCCAGCCAGGGGGTGGCGTAGCCGAGGCCAAGGACATCGCAGTTGGTGGCCTCGCCCCAGGCGTCGTCCAGTCGCCGCGCCAGTAGCCGACGCACCAGCGCCCCGGAGGGTTCACCGTAGAAGGCCCGAAGCTCTTCGATGCTGTATCGCATCCGGCCAACATAGACCCTGCTGTAGGCTTGGGCGAGCGGTCGCTGCTAGAAGGGCGGGATGACCCTGAGCATTCACCTGTTTCCCTGTCTCAACGACAACTACGGCCTGCTGGTCCGGGATGAGGCGAGCGGGCAGGTCGCAACGATCGATACC
>TARA_R110002167_G_scaffold341805_2_pt1 | contig 13151 bp, 8 predicted proteins | sample TARA_R110002167 | Tara Oceans TARA_R110002167 (sample SAMEA4398238) | marine metagenome | biome: Polar Biome; feature: [MES] marine water layer (ENVO:01000295) within the mesopelagic zone...; material: water (ENVO:00002006), including particulate matter (ENVO:01000060) such as...... | reverse complement strand
GTCGAAGGGGCGGCCTTTTTTGTTTTACTATTTTCGAAACTCGAAACCAAGTTCTCACTACTAAATTACTCGAAACTCGATTACAAGATTAAATAATTCTTGAGTAATGTGATTGGCTGAGTATAATAGCGCCTCACTTCTCGAGTATCTCTTAATTCCCAATATAACTAAGATTCACCCGATAAGTGTAACTATTGCTTTGGTAGAGATTTTATCTGCTAAATGCATTGTAGGGGTGTAGTTCCAATTGGTAGAACAGCGGTCTCCAAAACCGATGGTTGGGAGTTCGAGTCTCTCCACCCCTGCCATTTTGATATAGGTTTCGTGTGAATCGCGTTTCAAATTTGATTATAATTACGGATAGAAATATGAATGCAAGTACAGAAGAACAACCAAGCAGTTCTCTAGACGGCTTAAAGTGGGGCATTATTGTCTTATTATTAATGGCTGCTATTGGTGGTAACTATTATTACGGTCAAGAATCAGTGCTATTACGCGCTGTTGGTGTTGTAGTTGCTGTAGGTCTTGCAGGCTTAATTGCAATGCAAACATTAAAAGGCCGTACCGCTGTTGCATTTGCTAAAGAATCACGAACTGAAGTTCGTAAAGTTGTTTGGCCAACTCGTCAAGAAGCCATACAAACAACAGGTATTGTTTTAGTGGTAACACTATTAATGTCATTGCTACTATGGGGTTTAGATTCAGTTCTTTTCTGGTTAGTTGGCTTAATTACAGGTATGAAGGTATTATAATGTCTGAAGATTTTATTGAAAATTCTGTTGATGGTAATGAAAGCGAAGAAACAGAAGAGAAAGCTGTTAATCAAAATCCAAAGCTTAGATGGTATGTAGTACAAGCATTTTCTGGTTATGAAGGTCGCGTACAAAAAACCTTAATTGAGCATATTGGTATTCACGGCTTAGAAGAAAAATTTGGTGAGATTTTAGTACCTACTGAAGAAGTTGTTGAAATGCGTGCAGGTCAAAAACGCAAAAGTTCACGTAAATTCTTCCCTGGCTACGTGTTAGTTCATATGGAATTAGATGATGAATCATGGCATTTAGTTAAAAGTGTGCCACGTGTACTAGGTTTCATTGGTGGCACTAAAGAAAGACCAGCACCCATTACTCAAAAAGAAGCAGATAGAATTTTACAGCGCTTAGAAGATACCGACAAGCCTAAACCTAAAACATTATTCGAGCCAGGTGAAGTTATTCGAGTTATTGACGGACCATTTGCAGATTTCAATGGTGTGGTTGAAGAGCTTGATTACGATAAAAACCGAATTAAAGTATCGGTACTTATTTTTGGTCGCTCAACACCAGTTGATCTTGAGTTCGGTCAGGTTGAGAAAGGAAGCTAAACTTCAAGCATTAAGTTCTCAGTGATCAAATAAAAACCAAAGCATTGTCTTTGGTTTTTTTATACGTTTTTTTACACTGATTGAAAAAGTTCTTGAAACACAGTGGTTGATTAATATATAATCCGCTGCCGCGTTTTTTTAGCGCGGTCTAAGTTCACCTGTTTTAACTAATATTGTTGAAAAAAGGTGGTTTAGCAAACAGGGAAGCGAAAACTGTTAACACAGTGATTAGCGTTAACTACCCACAATAAAGGTATTTTACAATGGCTAAAAAAGTCCAAGCTTTAATCAAGCTACAAGTAGCTGCTGGTGCAGCTAACCCGTCACCACCAGTTGGTCCTGCATTAGGTCAGCACGGTGTTAACATCATGGAATTCTGTAAAGCGTTTAACGCCAAAACAGATTCTTTAGAAAAAGGCGCTCCGGTTCCAGTAGTTATTACTGTATATAGTGACCGTTCGTTTACATTCGAAACAAAAACTCCACCTGCATCATTCTTATTAAAGAAAGCTGCTGGTATTAAGAGTGGCTCTGGTCGTCCTAACACAGACAAAGTGGGTACTGTAACAACAGCTCAACTTGAAGAAATTGTTAAGACAAAAGAATCTGATTTAACTGCTGGTTCATTAGAAGCTGCAGTGCGTACCATTGCGGGCAGTGCTCGTTCAATGGGTTTAGTGGTAGAGGACTAATCAATGGCTAAATTAACAAAACGCGCTCGTCTTATCCGTGAAAAAGTAGACGTAACAAAAGAATATGATATCAATGAAGCAGTTTCTTTATTAAAAGAATTTGCTACAGCAAAGTTCCGTGAAAGCGTAGATGTTGCGGTAAATCTTGGTATTGATGCTCGTAAATCTGATCAAAACGTTCGTGGCGCAGCTGTGTTACCAAATGGTACTGGCCGTGATGTGCGTGTTGCTGTATTTACACAAGGTGAAAACGCAGAGAAAGCTAAAGCAGCTGGTGCTGACATCGTTGGCATGGAAGACTTAGCTGAATTAGTTAAGAAAGGCGAAATGAACTTTGACGTTGTAATCGCTTCTCCTGACGCTATGCGTGTTGTAGGTCAATTAGGTCAAATATTAGGTCCTCGTGGTTTAATGCCTAATCCTAAAGTTGGTACTGTAACTCCTGACGTAGCTGGCGCTGTAAAAAATGCTAAATCTGGTCAAGTTCGTTACCGCAACGACAAGAACGGTATCATTCATACCACTATTGGTAAGGCTGATTTCGAACCTGATCAATTGCAAGCAAACTTAGAGTTTTTGCTAGAAGCGCTTAAAAAAGCAAAACCAGCAAATGCAAAAGGTCAATACATTAAGAAAATTTCTCTTTCTACTACTATGGGTGCCGGCGTTGCCGTAAACCAAGCAAGCTTAACGCAAGCCTAGTTTCTGTAAAGAATGTAGAAAAAGTGAAGTTTCAATTGTTGAACCTTTACAAGGGCGAAATTATAACCTATAATTTCGCCCCTTAAATTTTGGTAGGAGTTGTGTTGTTCGTTGCCTTTTAGATGAAAATCTTTCAGATGATAATAATATAACCCCCGTCCAAGACCGTAGGTGTAAAAAGAGTGTTGGCAGAGACAAGTTGTGGATTTCAAACCCCGAGACTAAAAACTGTTAACTTTACTTTTTACTTAATCTCCTACGTAGATGGTGATTACCCAGATATTTTTCCTTAAATTCTGGTCCTCGCCGTAATGGTCTAGAATACAATTACGTATTCTAGGGATTGTAAATACCGGTATAAACCCCGGTGAACCAGGAGTTAAAGCCAATGGCTATCAATCTTGATGACAAAAAAGCAATTGTTGCTGAAGTTCAAGAAGCTGCCGCTGGCGCTCAATCAGTTGTTATCGCGGATGCTCGCGGTGTAACAGTTGAAGCAATTACTGTGTTGCGTAAGCAAGCACGTGAAAATGGCGTATGGATGAAAGTTGTCCGTAATACATTAGCACGTCGTGCAGTAACAGGTACGGACTTTGAGTGTGTTAATGACACATTTGTAGGCCCTACACTAATTGCATTTTCAAACGAACACCCAGGTGCCGCTGCACGTTTATTCACAGATTTCGCTAAATCTAACGAAAAATTTGAATTAAAAGCAGCCGCATTTGAAGGTAATCTTGTAGACGTAAACATGTTAGCTAAGCTACCAACTTACGACGAAGCGATTTCACGTTTGATGAGCGTTATGAAAGAAGCATCTGCCGGCAAATTATGCCGTACGATTGCTGCAGTTCGCGATCAGAAAGAACAAGAAGCTGCTTAATAGTTTTTCTTATTATAAGAAATCTATTTTGGCTAGTATTAACCTTAATAACAGCCAAGCTTTTTGTATTTAATAGTTATTCAAACAGTTCTTATGCATTCAAAATGAAGCAAAGACTGTTTCTTAAAAAACAGGAAATTTTATAATGTCTATTTCTAAAGACGATATCCTAAATGCTGTTGCTGAAATGTCAGTAATGGACGTAGTTGCATTAATTGAAGCAATGGAAGAGAAGTTCGGCGTTTCTGCCTCTGCTGCTGTTGCAGTTGCTGGCCCTGCTGAAGCTGCTGAAGAACAAACTGAGTTTGATGTTGTTATGACTAGCTTCGGTGAGAAGAAAGTTGCAGTAATCAAAGCAGTTCGTGGCGCTACAGGTTTAGGCCTCAAAGAAGCTAAAGATTTAGTTGAATCTGCTCCTAAAGCGATCAAAGAAGGCGTTGATAAAGCTGAAGCTGAAGCGCTTAAGAAAACTCTTGAAGAAGCTGGTGCTTCTGTTGAGATCAAATAGTCTGTTATTAAACAGATTATTTGCCTGAAAAGGCATGGCTGGTGATTTAAACGTCACCGGCCTTTTTGCGCTTTTGCTGTTCAATATTAAATGTTATTTTTTATTCAAAAATAGTAATTGATATTTAACAACGAAAAGCGTTAGGTGATTTTTATTAATTACCTAGTAATGTTTAGACGTAAACATTACCTAAATAACCTGTCTATGTGAGGATGACTTACTAGACAGATTTGGCCATAACCAGCAAGCTGAGGAACCCCATGGCTTACTCATACTTTGAGAAAAAGCGAATTAGAAAGGACTTTGGTAAAAGTGCACAAGTAATGGAATATCCATTTTTGTTGTCCATTCAACTCGATTCTTTCCGCAAGTTTATTGATATTGATCCCACAGGTGAAACCGGTCTAGAGGCTGCTTTCCGTTCTATTTTCCCAATAAAAGCTTATTCAGGTAGCTCAGAATTACAGTATGTAAGCTATCGTTTAGGTGAACCGTTATTTGATGTTAAAGAATGTCAAATACGTGGTGTAACTTATTCTGCACCGCTACGCGTTAAATTGCGCTTAGTGGTTTACGATAAAGAAGCTCCGGCAGGTACTGTAAAAGATATCAAAGAACAAGAAGTGTACATGGGTGAAATCCCGTTGATGACAGATAACGGTACTTTTGTAATTAATGGTACTGAGCGTGTTATCGTTTCACAATTACACCGTTCTCCAGGTGTGTTTTTTGATCACGATAAAGGAAAAACGCATTCATCGGGTAAAGTATTATATAACGCACGCGTTATTCCTTACCGCGGTTCATGGTTAGACTTTGAATTTGATCCAAAAGATAACTTATTTGTTCGTATCGATAGACGTCGTAAATTACCTGCGTCAATCATGTTACGTGCATTAGAATATTCTACAGAAGAAATTTTAGATATTTTCTACGATACAACTAACTTTGTTATTAAAGGCGACAAGTTGGTTATGGATCTTATCCCTGATCGTCTTCGTGGCGAAACGGCTATTTTTGATATTTCAGTTAAGAAAGGTGAAGTATTAATTGAATCAGGTCGTCGCATTACTGCTCGTCATATTAATGCATTGAATAAAGCAAAAATTGATAAACTAGAAGTACCAGCTGAGTATATCGTTGGTAAAGTTTTATCAAAAGCTTACATCGATAAATCTACTGGTGAAGTTGTTGCTGAAGCAAATGCTATATTAACATTAGAGTTATTAGCCGAGCTTAGTCAAGCGGGTCATAAAACGCTATCTACTTTATATATGAATGAATTCGATGTTGGTTCATATATGTCTGACACTTTACGTGTTGATGGCTCAACTAATAAGCTTGAAGCATTAGTTGAAATTTACCGTATGATGCGCCCAGGCGAGCCACCCACAAAAGATGCAGCTGAAACTTTATTTAACAACTTGTTTTTTGCATCAGAACGTTATGACTTATCGACCGTGGGTCGCATGAAGTTTAACCGCCGTGTTGGTAATGCCGATGATATTGGTTCAGGTATATTGTCACGAGATGATATTATCTCAGTCATGAAAACCTTAATCGACATTCGTGACGGTAAAGGTGAGGTTGATGACATTGACCATTTAGGTAACCGTCGTATTCGCTCTGTTGGCGAAATGGCTGAAAACCAATTCCGTGTTGGTCTTGTTCGTGTTGAACGTGCAGTACGTGAACGTTTAAGTCTTGGTGACTTAGATGCTATAATGCCACAAGATTTAATCAACGCTAAGCCTATTTCTGCGGCAGTGAAAGAGTTCTTTGGCTCATCACAATTGTCACAATTTATGGATCAGAACAACCCGTTATCAGAAGTAACGCATAAGCGTCGTATTTCTGCTTTAGGGCCGGGTGGCTTAACGCGTGAACGTGCTGGTTTTGAAGTACGAGATGTACATCCAACCCATTATGGTCGTGTATGTCCAATTGAAACGCCTGAGGGACCAAACATTGGTTTGATCAACTCGCTTTCTTGTTACGCCCGCACGAATGATTTCGGTTTCTTAGAAACACCCTATCGTAAAGTTGTAGACGGCTTAGTGACTGACGATATTGATTACTTATCAGCGATTGAAGAAGGTAACTTTGTTATCGCTCAGGCTAATGCTGTTTGTGATGATAAAAGTAAGTTAACTGAAGATTTAGTTAACTGTCGCTTTAAAAATGAATTTACCCTGAAATCATCAGCAGAAGTTCAATATATGGATGTATCACCACAACAAATTATCTCTGTTGCGGCGTCACTTATTCCGTTCTTAGAACACGATGATGCTAACCGTGCCTTGATGGGCTCGAACATGCAACGTCAAGCAGTACCAACACTTATCGTTGATAAGCCTTTAGTTGGAACTGGTATGGAAAAGGTTGTTGCAGTTGACTCCGGTGTAACTGCCGTTGCCAAACGTGGCGGCGTAGTAAGTTATGTAGATGCATCTCGTATCGTGGTACGAGTTAATGAAAATGAAATGCATGCTGGTGAAGCAGGTATTGATATTTACAACTTAACTAAATATACCCGTTCAAACCAAAATACTTGTATCAACCAACGTCCAGTGTGTCGTATGGGTGAACCTGTTGTACGTGGTGATGTTTTAGCTGACGGTCCTTCAACAGACATGGGTGAATTGGCGCTTGGTCAAAACATGCGTATCGCTTTCATGCCTTGGAATGGTTACAACTTTGAAGATTCAATGTTGCTATCAGAACGTGTAGCAATAGAAGATAGATTTACCACTGTTCATATTCAAGAACTAACGTGTATCGCTCGAGATACAAAATTGGGCTCAGAAGAAATCACTGCTGATATCCCTAACGTTGGTGAGTCCGCTTTATCTAAATTAGATGAAGCAGGAGTTGTATATATTGGTGCTGAAGTTAATGGTGGTGATATCTTAGTAGGTAAAGTTACTCCTAAAGGTGAAACACAATTAACACCAGAAGAAAAACTTTTACGCGCAATTTTTGGTGAAAAAGCCGCTGATGTTAAAGACAGCTCTTTACGGGTACCAAACTCAGTAAAAGGCACTATCATTGATGTTCAAATTTTCACTCGTGACGGCGTAGAGAAAGATGCTAGAGCAGTTGAAATTGAAGAGATGCAACTTAAAGAAGTTAAGAAAGATCTTGGCGATGAATTAAGCATTTTTGAAGATGGTATTTACGCACGAACTAAGAAATTATTATTGTCTGCTGGCTTAAATGAGTCAGATTTAACTTCAATGTCTCGTGATAAGTGGTTAACACAAAACTTATCAAACGAAGATCAGCAAGCTGAATTAGAGCAAATAGCCGAACAGTTTGACAATATTAAAGAAGACTTCGAGAAGAAGTATGAAATTAAGCGTCGTAAAATCACTCAAGGTGATGACTTACAACCAGGCGTATTAAAAATAGTTAAAGTTTACTTAGCTGTTAAACGTCACATTCAGCCAGGTGATAAAATGGCTGGTCGTCATGGTAACAAGGGTGTTATCTCTAACGTAGTACCTGTTGAAGATATGCCATACGATCAGTACGGTGTGCCAGTAGATGTTGTATTGAACCCGTTAGGTGTTCCATCACGTATGAACATAGGTCAAATTTTAGAAACTCACTTAGGTATGGCATGTCGCGGTATCGGTGAAAAGATTAACCGTATGTTAGAAACGCAACAAGAAATTCATAAACTACGTAACTACATTCAAGAAGTTTACAATGTAGGTGAATCTCGTCAAGTGGTTGATGTTGCAAGTTTCTCTGATGATGAAGTATTACGTTTAGCGGGTAATTTACGTGCCGGTTTACCGATTGCAACACCAGCATTTGATGGTGCGGCTGAAAAAGAAATCAAAGAGTTATTCAAACTTGCCGATATGCCTCAAAGTGGTCAGTTCATATTAACTGATGGTCGTACTGGTCGTGAATTTGAACGTCCAGTAACGGTTGGCTACATGTATATGTTGAAACTAAACCATTTAGTTGATGACAAAATGCATGCTCGTTCTACCGGTTCATATAGCTTAGTTACTCAGCAACCACTTGGCGGTAAAGCGCAATTTGGTGGCCAGCGTTTCGGTGAAATGGAAGTATGGGCATTAGAAGCATATGGTGCAGCTTATACTCTACAAGAAATGCTTACGGTTAAGTCTGATGATGTCGCTGGTCGTACTAAGATGTATAAAAACTTAGTTGACGGTGATCATCGCATGGATCCGGGTATTCCTGAGTCATTCAATGTATTACTTAAAGAAATTCGTTCTTTAGGTATTAATATTGAATTAGACCTCGACTAGGCTCTAAGCAATAAGTAGCTGAACACTGATGTTTTTTTTAAAATATTCAGTGAAACAGTAAGGGAAGAAGGTAATAGATTTACCTTCTTCTAAAGGTTTAACTCCGACAGGAGAAGAGTGTGAAAGATTTACTTAAGTTTCTTAAGCAACAAAATCAAACAGAAGATTTCGATGGTATTCGCATCGGTCTAGCGTCGCCAGATTTGATGCGTTCTTGGTCATTTGGTGAAGTTAAAAAACCAGAAACCATTAACTACCGTACTTTTAAGCCAGAGCGTGACGGTTTGTTTTGTGCGCGTATTTTTGGCCCAGTAAAAGATTATGAATGTCTTTGTGGCAAATACAAACGTTTAAAGCATCGTGGTGTTATCTGTGAAAAATGTGGCGTTGAAGTTACGTTAACTAAAGTTCGTCGTGAACGTATGGGTCATATCGAATTAGCTAGTCCTGTTGCGCATATTTGGTTCTTAAAATCATTACCATCTCGTATTGGTTTATTACTTGATATGACATTGCGTGATATTGAACGCGTGCTTTATTTTGAATCGTATGTTGTTACCGAACCCGGTATGACAACATTAGAAAAAAGCCAAATTTTAACGGAAGAAGAATATCTTGACGCGTTAGAAGAGCACGGTGATGAGTTTGACGCCTTAATGGGTGCTGAAGCGGTATTGGCTTTACTACAACAAATTGATTTAGACGGCGAAGTAGCGCAAATGCGTGAAGAGTTGCCTGAAATTGGTAGTGAAACTAAGCGTAAGAAAATCACTAAGCGTTTAAAATTAATGGAAGCATTCGCCGCTTCAGGCAACAAGCCTGAATGGATGATTATGAATGTTTTACCAATTTTACCACCTGATTTACGTCCGTTGGTACCATTGGATGGCGGTCGTTTTGCAACGTCAGATCTTAACGATTTGTACCGACGTGTAATTAACCGTAATAACCGTTTAAAGCGCCTATTAGATTTAGTTGCTCCAGATATTATCGTACGTAACGAAAAACGTATGTTACAAGAATCTGTTGATGCCCTATTAGATAACGGTCGTCGTGGTCGTGCTATTACAGGCTCTAACAAGCGTCCATTGAAATCACTTGCCGATATGATTAAAGGCAAGCAAGGTCGTTTCCGTCAAAACTTACTTGGTAAGCGTGTTGATTATTCAGGTCGTTCTGTAATTACCGTTGGTCCAACATTGAAACTTCATCAATGTGGCTTACCAAAGAAAATGGCATTGGAATTATTCAAACCATTTATTTACGGTTTATTAGAACGTCGTGGTTTAGCGACTACTATCAAAGCGGCTAAGAAATTAGTAGAACGTGAAGGCGCGGAAGTTTGGGATGTACTTGATGAAGTAATCCGTGAACATCCAGTAATGCTTAACCGTGCGCCAACACTGCATAGATTAGGTATCCAAGCGTTTGAACCTGTGCTAATTGAAGGTAAAGCGATTCACCTTCACCCGTTGGTTTGTGCGGCATACAATGCCGATTTCGATGGTGACCAAATGGCGGTACACGTACCGTTAACCATAGAGGCACAAATGGAAGCACGTACGTTGATGATGTCAACCAATAACGTGTTGGCTCCTGCAAACGGTGAACCTATAATCGTACCATCACAAGATGTTGTATTAGGTCTTTATTACCTAACACGCGATCGTGTTAATGGTTTAGGTGAAGGCATGGTATTTGCTGACGCTAAAGAAGCAGAAAAAGCATACCGTACAGGTTTTGCTGAGCTTCATGCCCGTGTTAAAATTCGTATAACTGAGCATGTTAAAAACGCTGATGGCGAATTTGAAGCAAAAACCAGTTTACGAGACACTACGGTAGGTCGTGCAATTTTATGGCAAGTTTGTCCTAAGGGCTTACCATACGAAGTTATTGATCAGCCACTAGCTAAAAAAGCTATCTCTAAATTGATCAACCATGCCTATCGTAACCTTGGTTTAAAAGATACGGTTATCTTTGCTGATCACATTATGTACACTGGTTTTCATTATGCGATGATCGCGGGTGCTTCTGTTGGTATAGACGACATGGTTATTCCAGATGCTAAGTACACTATCATTGAAGACTCAGAAGCCGAAGTTGCTGAGATTCAAGCACAGTTTGACCAAGGTCTGGTAACTGCGGGTGAGAAGTACAACAAAGTTATTGATATTTGGTCGTCTGCGAACGAAAAAGTGTCGAAAGCGATGATGGATAACTTATCAAAAGAACAAGTTTTAAACCGTGACGGTGTAATGGAAGAACAAGATTCTTTCAACTCAATCTTTATGATGGCTGACTCGGGTGCTCGTGGTAGTGCTGCTCAGATCCGTCAGTTAGCAGGTATGCGTGGCTTGATGGCTAAACCAGATGGTTCAATCATCGAAACACCTATTAAAGCAAACTTCCGTGAAGGTTTGAACGTATCAGAATACTTCATCTCAACGCATGGTGCGCGTAAAGGTTTGGCCGATACCGCATTGAAAACAGCAAACTCGGGTTATCTAACTCGTCGTTTAGTTGATGTTGCCCAAGATTTAGTGGTAACAGAGCATGATTGTGGCACGACAGATGGCTTATTAATGACCCCATTGATTGAAGGTGGTGATGTTGTTGAGCCGTTACGCGAACGTGTACTAGGTCGTGTGGTTTGTGAAGATGTATTGATTCCCAATACGGAAGAAGTATTACTTCCACGTAATACGTTAATTGATGAAGCGTTATGTGATGTCATTGAAGAAAACTCAGTGGATCACATCAAAGTACGTTCAATTATTACCTGTCAAACAGATTTTGGTATTTGTGCTTATTGTTACGGACGTGATTTGGCTCGTGGTCATATGATCAACCAAGGTGAAGCGATTGGTGTTGTAGCAGCACAGTCAATTGGTGAACCAGGTACTCAGCTTACCATGCGTACGTTCCACATTGGTGGTGCTGCATCGCGTGCTTCAGCAGAGAATAGCGTTCAAGTAAATAACTCAGGTACATTGAAGTTACAAAATGCTAAATTTGTTACTAACTCTGACAAGCATCTTGTTATCACTTCACGTTCATCTGAATTAACGGTTATTGATGACATGGGTCGTGTTACTGAAAACTACAAAGTACCTTATGGTGCAGTACTTTCTAAAAAAGATGGTCAAGCAGTAACTGCTGGCGATACAATTGCCAACTGGGATCCGCATACGCATCCAATCATTACTGAAGTAAAAGGTAAAGTACAGTTTGTTGATTTGATTGATGGCGTGACTATGGTTCGTCAAACAGATGAATTAACAGGCTTATCAAGCATCGTCATTACTGAAGCAGCACAACGTAATGCTACGGGTAAAGAAATGCGCCCAGCATTAAAATTAGTGGATGCTAAAGGTAAAGATGTAATGATTGCTGGTACTGAAATTCCTGCACTTTACTACTTACCAGGTAATGCAATTGTTAACTTGGAAGATGGTGCCGAGGTAAGTGTTGGTGATGCATTAGCTCGTATACCACAAGCCAGTTCAAAAACGCGTGATATTACCGGTGGTCTTCCTCGTGTTGCTGATTTATTTGAAGCACGTAAACCTAAATTACCGGCAATTCTTGCTGAGAAAACAGGTGTTATCGGTTTTGGTAAAGAAACAAAAGGTAAGGTTCGTTTATTAATCACTCAACCTAGCGGTGATGTGTACGAAGAGATGATTCCTAAAATACGTCAATTAAACGTATTTGAAGGTGAGCAAGTGGCAAAAGGTGAAGTTATCGCCGATGGTCCTGAGTCTCCACATGATATCTTGCGTTTACGTGGTGTTGCACCCGTTGCTAACTACATTGTTAACGAAGTACAAGAAGTTTACCGCTTACAGGGTGTTAAGATTAACGATAAGCACATCGAAGTTATCGTGCGTCAGATGATCCGTAAGTGTGAAATACTTGATGCCGGTGATGGCGAATTCTTGAAAGGTGAAATAATTGAAGTGGCGCGCGTTAATATCGCAAACCGTGAACTAGAAGCTGCAGGTAAGCAGCCAGCTGAATATGTAATGTTAATGATGGGGATTACCAAAGCCTCATTAGCGACTGAATCGTTCATTTCAGCTGCATCTTTCCAAGAAACGACACGTGTACTTACTGAAGCTGCTGTTGCAGGTAAGAAAGATGGCTTACGTGGCTTGAAAGAAAACGTTATTGTTGGTCGCTTAATTCCTGCAGGTACAGGTTATTCGTACCATCAAGAACGCGCTAAAGCAAAAGCTGCTTTTAATGCTCATGAAGATACTCCAGTATCTGCCGATGACGCTGAAAAAGCATTAGCTGATGCCTTAAGTGCAGACTTAGGTTCATAATAAGCTAATCATCAAAGGGCGATCTTACGGATTGACTTTTAAGATAATATAGATAGTAAAACAAAAACCGTGCCCGATAAAAGCACGGTTTTTTTATGCCTCTTGTCAGATGAAAACTCACTAATTACTTGACAGTGAACCCTTAGGCCTATAGTATTTCGCGACCTTATATTCTGTGCCTAGTAGACACTGGATTTTAAGGTACGATTATTCACGTTTATAAGCGGGTAGTTTGACAAACTTAGTCAATAAAAATTACCCAATGTTTTACCTAATCAGGAGCTATAATGGCAACTATTAATCAACTAGTACGTAAACCACGTGTTAGACAAGTAACTAAAAGTAACGTTCCGGCGTTACAAGCTTGTCCACAGCGTCGTGGCGTT
>TARA_R110002167_G_scaffold47169_12_pt1 | contig 13171 bp, 6 predicted proteins | sample TARA_R110002167 | Tara Oceans TARA_R110002167 (sample SAMEA4398238) | marine metagenome | biome: Polar Biome; feature: [MES] marine water layer (ENVO:01000295) within the mesopelagic zone...; material: water (ENVO:00002006), including particulate matter (ENVO:01000060) such as...... | reverse complement strand
TGCCTGCTGGAAGGCGTGCCGGGGCTGGGCAAGACCCTGCTGGTGCGCTCGCTCGGCGAGGCGCTGAAGCTGGAGTTCCGGCGCGTGCAGTTCACACCGGACCTGATGCCCAGCGACATCCTCGGTACAGAATTGCTGGAAGAAGACCACGGCACCGGCCGTCGGCATTTCCGCTTCCAGCCCGGACCCGTGTTCACCAACCTGCTGCTGGCCGACGAGCTGAACCGGACGCCGCCCAAGACCCAGGCGGCCCTGCTGGAAGCCATGCAGGAACGCACGGTCAGCTATGGCGGCGTGACCCATGAATTGCCGACGCCCTTCTTCGTGCTGGCGACGCAGAATCCGTTGGAGCAGGCGGGTACCTATCCGCTGCCGGAGGCCCAGCTGGACCGGTTCCTGCTGCACATCCGCGTCGACTATCCCACCGCCCAGGAAGAGCACGACATCATTGCCCAGACCACCGGGGCCAGAACTGGTGTCGTTCCGCAGGTCATGCACGGCGAAGAAGTCCTGGCGCTTCAGGCGCGGGTGCGGGAGGTCCATTTCAGCGAGGCCCTGCTGCGCTGGGTGACCACCCTGGTGCGGGCCAGCCGACCGGGTGACGGCGCGATCGAGGATATCCGGAAATACGTGAAATGGGGCGCGGGTCCGCGTGCCGGTCAGTCGCTGGTTCTGGCGGCCAAGGCCCGCGCGCTGCTGCAGGGTCGGCTCGCCGCTACCCGCGAGGACGTCGTGGCGTTGGCGGGGCCGGTAATGCGCCACCGGCTGCTGCTGTCGTTCGCCGCGGAAGCCGAAGGGCGCAGCGCCGACGACATCATCGCGGCGCTGGTGCGTGCCACGCCCATGCCCGACGCCTGAGCCGCTGCGTCCAACCCATGATCGACTTCCTTCCCCCTGACGTACGAAGCCGGCTGAAGGGCCTGCGCCTCGTCACGCGTCGGGCCGTCGGAGGGCAGGGGATCGGCCTTCATCAGAGCCACAGTCGCGGTGTCGGGCTCGAATTCGCCCAGTACCGCGCCTACGAACGCGGCGACGAACCGCGTCAGATCGACTGGAAGCTCTACGGCCGGTCCGACAAATTCTTCGTGCGCGAGGCCGAAAGGGAAAGCCCGGTTTCGGTGTGGATCCTGATGGATACCAGCGCCTCGATGGCTCAGGCGGACAGCGGCCGACCGGACTGGTCACGGCTGGATGCGGCCAAGGCCCTGACCCAGGGCATGGCCGAACTGGCCTTGAGCCAGGGCGACCGGTTCGGCTGGGCCGCGCTCAGCGATCAGGGCTTGAAACTGCTGGCCCCGGCCGCCGGCACCCGCCAACGCGACCGGCTGTTGCTCGAACTGCTGCCGCTGCGTGGGGGCGGCGGTTTCGCCCTGGAGGACCAGTTGTCCCCGATCTGGGAGCGTATCGGGGCGCGTGATCTGGTCGTCGTGCTCAGCGACTGCTTCGATCCCGGCGTTGTTGAATTCATGGAGAAGCTGGCCGGTGCCGGGCGCGAGGTACTGGCGATCGAGATGCTGACGCTGGACGAACGGGAGTTTTCATTCCGCGGGGGTCATCGCTTCCGTGACCCGGAGACCGGTGAGGAGTTGATCGGTGACGGTCCCGCTCTTCGTGCGGAGTTCCTGCGCCGCTTTGCCGAAGCTCGGGAAGCGCTGCATGCCCGCCTGGACCGGGCCGGAATACGCCATACCGAACACGTTCTCGACCAGCCGATCGACCGGCCGCTGCGGCGCCTGTTCGGCGCTCATGGCGCGGCGGAATACGCATGATGCCCGGTCTGCTGCTGCCCGGAGCGTTGGCGGCGCTCGCGGCGATTCTCATACCGCTGGTGATTCATATCGCGCGGCGAACCGAGGAACGGCCGATCGAATTCGCCGCGTTACGCTGGCTGCGACAGAAGCCACGTCCGAAGTCGCGCCTGCAGTTCGACGAGCGGCTGTTGCTGGCGGCCCGTGTGCTTCTGCTGACCTTGCTGGCGCTGTTGCTGGCGGCCCCCGTGCTGTTCGGTGCCGGCGGGACTGCACCCTATGTCGCCGTCACGCCGGGGGTCGATCTGTCCCGGGCCGGCGTGGTCTCGGACACGGCGGTCGCTGACTATTCCGGAACGCACTGGCTGGCCCCCGGCTTTCCAGCGCTGACCGAGGCGGGACCTGTGGCTACGGGGCCACTCACCAGCCTGCTGCGCCAGCTCGATGCCGATCTTCCCGCCGACACGCCGCTGGTCGTCGTGGTGCCAGAGGTGATGGACGGGGCAGACGCCCAGCGACCCCGCCTCTCGCGTCGGGTGGAGTGGCGCATCGTTGCCGGGGCTGCACCGGTCGTGAAGTCGGAGCCCCTTCCGGTCCCGGCCCTGTCGATCCGGAACGATGCGGATCACGCGGGCGGGTTACGGTACCTGCGGGCCGCTGCCCTGGCCTGGCAGCCGGTCGGCCGCGACGCGGATCTGGAGGTCGATGGCATCGACGCGGCCCTGCCGCCGGTGACGCGTCGTCTGATCTGGCTCGGCACAGGTACGCTGCCGCCCGCGCTGTTGCGCTGGGTCGAGAGCGGCGGGACGGTCCTGATCGGTTCGAAGGCCCTGTTTCCGGACGATGTCGACCGGGTTGTTGTCTGGCGCGATGGTCAGGACCGTCCGCTGGTCGAAGCCGCGCGAATGGGCACCGGGCGTCTGCTGCAGTTCACCCGGCGTCTGGCACCGGCCGAGATGCCGGAACTGCTGGAGGCTGATTTCCCGGTCCAGCTGCGCGCGGTGCTGGTGCCGTCCACGACAACGCCAACGCGCGTGAGTGCCGCGGACCATGCCCCCACGATTGGCGCGCGGCATTTCGAGCCCGCCCCCTACGACCTTCGCCCCTGGCTGGCGGTTCTGATCGGGCTGGTGTTGTTGGGTGAGCGGTGGCTGGCGACGCGGCGGAAACGGGGGGTCAGCCCATGACGGCCGGCACCCTGCAGTCGACATGGACCGGACCCGCGCGGCAGCGCGGGCTGCTGAACGACGCCCTTGTGTACGTACCGATCCTGCTGGCGCTGACGGCACTGGCCTGGCGAGGCGGCGGGACGGTCTTCGCGGTCGCGGTGCTGGTGGTCGGTGTCGCGCTGGGTCTGTTTGTGGGTTATCGGCGCGCGGCGCGGTTCGACCGGCATTGGCTGGTTCAAAAGCTGGACGGGACCCGTCCGGACATGGAGGACAGCGCCGATCTGTTGTTCGCGGATCCGCAAACGCTGGGCGACCTGCAGAGGCTGCAGCAGGCGCGGCTGTTCAGCCGGCTGGAGGCCGGTCGGCCCGAAGCCCTGAGGTCGGACTGGTCGCGTCGTCCGATCCTGGCAGCCTGGATTATCGCGAGTCTGATCATCGGCGGGGCCGTCGCCTGGCCGCGTGCCGGGGGTCGCCCCGTCGTCCTGGCGCCCAGTGTCGAGCAGACGCCGGTAGTGGCCGGCGTGCCGCGTCTGGTCGCCCAGAACCTGCGCATCTTGCCCCCCGGCTATACCGGCCTGCCGATGCGGGACGAGCGACAGCTGGATGCGCGGGTGCCCCAGGGATCGCGGCTGGAGTGGACCCTTCGCTTCGATCCGCAGGCCGAGGCCCCGGCCGTCGTGACGCTGGCAGGGGTCAAGCTGGCATTGCGGCGCTCGGGTGACGACTGGATCGCCAGCCGGGTGCTGGACAGCTCATTCCTCTACCGGGTCGATCCGGCGTCCGGGCGGGGACCGGTCGCGCCGTTGCATCGCATCGACGCCATTGCCGATACGCCGCCGGTGATCCGGGTCGTCTCTCCGGCTGAAAGCCTGACGATGGTGACGACGGGGCAACGCAGCTGGACGCCGGTGTTTGCCGCCACCGACGACTATGGCGTCGCCGCCAACGCCCGACTGCGCATCACCCTGGCGATGGGGGAGGGGGAGAACATCACCTTCACCGAACGCGAGATCGGTATAAACGGTCGTGGAAACCCGCGCGACCGGCGTTTCGCGCAGACGCTGGATTTCGCGGCCCTGGGCTTTGCCGCAGGGGGCGATCTGGTCGTTCAGCTGATCGTGCGCGACAACCGCTCGCCCGGTCCGCAGGAGGTGCGCGGCCCCAGTCTGATCCTGCGTTGGCCGTCCGCCAGCCAGACGCAGGGGTCGGGACTGGAGGGGATGGTCAACACCACCCTGCCTGCCTATTTCCGCAGTCAGCGCCAGATCATCATCGACGCGGAGGCCCTGATCGCCGAGCGCCAACGCCTGACCTCGGATCGCTATCTGTCGCGGTCCACCGGCATCGGCGGCGATCAGGAAATCCTGCGCCGTCGATACAGCGAGTTTCTGGGGGGCGAGAACTCGGCTCCGCCGCAACTGCCGACCAGTGATGCGGCCGAGGTCCATACGGACGACGACGGCCACGATCATGCCCCGCGCACCGCGTCGTCGGGGTTCGGCGCGCCGGAAGATGTGCTGGCCCAGTTCGGCCATCCGCACGATGATTCGCCCGCCGCCGGCCTTGATCCAGAGACGCGCGAGCTGCTGAGGCAGGCGGTCGACGCGATGTGGCAGTCCGAGCTGCAGCTCAAGCAGGGCCGTCCGGACCTGGCCCTGCCGCATGCCAATCGTGCCCTGAACTTCATCAAGGAGGTCCAGCAGGCGACGCGCATCTTCCTGGCGCGGGTGGGATCGAATCTGCCGCCGGTCGATCCGTCTCGACGCATGACCGGCGAGCGCGAGGGCATTGCCAGTCGGACCCTGCCGATCGCACCGGTCGACGCCGCGGATGGCCCCGCTGCGGCGGCGTGGCGCGCGCTGGGTCAGGGGCCGGAAGCGGTGCGCGGTCCGGTGGCCTTTGACGCGCTCGAGCGATGGATACGCTCCAACGCCGACCGCCTGCCGGACGCGCTGGCGCTGTCGGGGGCGCTGGACGCGGTCCAGCGCGATCCGGACTGTGACGCCTGCCGTCAGAAACTGCGTGCCCTGTTGTGGACCGCGATGGAAAGACCGCCCGCCAGCCTCGACCGGCGCCGACCGGCCGATCCCGCCGGCGCACGCTATCTCGGCGCGCTGGAAGGGGGAGCGTCGTGACGCCCAAGCTGATCCTGGCCGTTGTGCTGGCCTGCGCCGTCGTCGCGGCCTGGGTGCGGTTGTTCCTGTGGCGCAGAGCCGCGCCCCGCGAGGGGGCGGGCGCATTGTGGCGCGTCATCGCGCTGGCGGGGTTGCAGCCGGTCTGGGCGGTATTGCTGTTCTTCTGCCTGTTTCCACCGGGTGTGCGCACGGCCTCAGTGGATCTGGTGGTGGCGACAGCCGGCACGTCCCGCACAGCGGCTCCGGCACCTGGCACCACACTGATCGCCCTGCCCGAAGCCCCGGCCCTGGCCGGGTCTGAACCGGCACCGGACCTGGGGACAGCCTTGCGGCGCTATCCGGGCGTTCGGCAGATCACGGTGCGCGGTGGTGGATTGACGGCCCGGGATCGGGACGCGGCGCAGGGGATTGCCATCAGCTTCGACCCGCCGCCACTTCCGAAGGGGCTGGTCTCGATCTCGCCGCCGCCGAGCGTCGCGCCCTCCGCCGGGTTCAGGCTCGGCGGACAGCTGTCCGGTCTGCCCGGCGCGACGGTCGACCTGATCGACCCCGCAGGTCGGGTCACGGACACACAGAAGGTCGCCGACGACGGCCACTTCATCGTGTCGGGCACAGCGCGCTCGGCCGGGCTGGCGACCTTTGTCGTCCGCATCCGCGACGCCCGGCGTCAGGTGGTCGAACAAGCGAAGGTGCCGGTTCAGGTCGAGGACCAGGCCGCGCCTCGATTGCTGATCATGGCCGGTGCGCCGGGGCCTGAGGTCAAATACCTTCGGCGATGGGCGACCGACGCCGGGTTCGCGGTGACGGTTCGGGCCAGCGCCGGCGGTGGTGTCCAGATCGGCGATGCACCGATTGCCATCAACGCCGCGACCTTGCGAACCTTTGATGCCGCGATCATCGACGATCGCAGCTGGGCAGGACTGGCCGGCCAGCGGGCCGACGTGATCCGTGCGGTGCAGGGCGGTATGGGTCTGGTCCTGCGGTCCGGGGGCTCCCCGGAGGATGGGGCCCTGGCCCAGTGGCGGGCGCTCGGTTTCACAGTCAGCGGCCATGGCGGGGTGGTACCGATTGCCCTGGCCCCTGCGACGGACGCCGACCTCGCACAGACGCGACGCGGTGTTCCGCCTCCGGATGCGGGCGCTGATCTGGACATGGGTGATGACTTCCTGCCCGCGATCAATCGTCTGGCGGCCACCCCGGGTGGCGATGGAACCGTGCCCTTGCTGGAGGATGCGGGCGGCGCGACCCTGTCGGCCTGGCGCGCCATGGGTCGTGGGCGGGTCGCTGTGTTTACGGGCATCGACAGCTTCGGCCTGACCCTGACCGGCAAGGCCGATCTCTACGGCGACTGGTGGAGCACGATGCTGTCGACCGTGTCGCGTCCCGTGGCGGGGGTTGCGCCGGCCTTTGCCGGTCCGGCATGGGTCGGTGACCGGGTCGCCCTGTGCGGGCTGTCCGGCGATGCCCGGGTCGAGGGGCCGGACGGTACGCTGGCGACGGTGCGGGTCTCAGGTGCAGGCTGCGCCGGGTACTGGCCGGTGGCGTCAGGCTGGCATCTTCTGCGCAAGACCGGCCCCGGAGAGGACGAACAGGTCTGGCCGTTCTACGTCCAGCCGGCCGATGGTCTGGCCGGGGTGCGAGCGGCCCGTGATCGCGACGCGACGCTGATGTGGGGCAAGGCCGCGCCCGACCCGGCGGAGACGACCCATGAGCCCCCCGGGGTCCCCGGGTCACCGTGGCCGTGGTTCATCGCCTGGCTCGTCGCCACCGCCGGGCTGTGGGGACTGGAGCGCTCGCGTCTCGGCCGGGCACCGACGACGGTTTGATCAGCCCAGCGACCGCGCCGTGTTGATGACGTTGATCCCGTCGAACCGTGTGGTCGACGAGCCGTGGCTGACGGCCGAGACCTGGCTGGGCTGGCCCTTGCCATCGAAGAACGAACCGAACAGACGGTAGTCGCTCTCGTCGCAGGTGGCACTGCAGGCGTTCCAGAATTCGGGGGTTCGGATCTGATAGGCGACATCGCCCAACGGCCGGGTGATCGCTCCGTCCTTGATCTCGTAGAACAGCTGGCCGCCGAACTGAGCATTGTAGCGCTGCTGATCGATTGAATAGGAGCCGCGGCCAAGGATGTAGATGCCGTTTTCGACGTTGGCGATCATGTCCGCGGCCGTCATCGGCGTCCTGCCCGGTTGAAGCGAGACGTTTGGCATGCGCTGGAACTGGATGGTCGACCAGGAGTCGGCATACGAACATCCGGCCGAGGCCGAATCGCCGAGGATATGGACCTGATCGCGCGTGGCCTGATAGTCGACCAGAACGCCATCGCGGATCAGGGGCCAGCTCTTGCCGGCCACGCCCTCGTCGTCAAACGCGACCGCACCCAGGCTGCCGGGCTGGGTCCGGTCGGCAATGATGTTGACGATGTCGCTGCCGTATTTGAACCCGGCCTCGCGCTTGTCCAGTGTGGCGAAACTGGTGCCCGCGTAGTTGGCTTCATAGCCCAGCACCCGATCCAGCTCGAGCGGATGGCCGACGGATTCGTGGATGGTCAGGCCAAGGTGGCTGGGGTCGAGGACGAGATCGTATTTGCCGGGCTCGACCGAGGCCGCAGACAGTTTCTCGCGGGCCTGGCTGGTGGCCGCAATCGCATCCTCGCGCATGTCGTAGGAGGCACCGTAGACAACCACGCCGTTGGGCATGACGGTCTTGTCGTCGGCGCGCCCATCCAGATATTCGTAGCCCATCCCCATCGGCGACGAGAGGCCGTCGCGGGTCCGGAACTTGCCCGAGCCCTGATCGACCGCCGTGACCGTGAACGGCACCCAGATGCGATGCACGTCCTGATCGACGTAGGAGCCGTCGGTGCTGGCGAAATATTTCTGCTCGTTGACCAGGAACATCCGTGAGGCGACGAAACTGGCCCCCGCACCGGTCGCCGCGGAATTGACCCCCATCAGCAGGCTGATCTTCTCCTCGATCGGAACCGCCATCGCATTGCGCTGGATCGGCGTCCGCCAGCTGCGCTCGCCGAGGGCGGGGGCTGGGGCCAGTTGAACGGGACTGGTCTGGCTTCTGGCATTGGCCTTGGCGATCGCTGTGGCCAGCCGGGCCGTATCGGCGACGGCCTCGGCTGTCAGGATGTTGGTCGCGGCGAAGCCCCAGGCCCCGTCGGCGATGACCCGGACACCGGTCCCGCTCGACTCGGTGTTGACGACGTTCTCGACGTTCGCTTCGCGGGTCATGATGAACTGCCGCATATAACGGCCGACCCGGACATCGCAGTAGCTGGCCCCCGCCTGTGTCGCGGCGCTCAGCCCCGCGTCAGCGAGGCGCTTTTTCACCGCAACGTCCACGGTCTCGACGAGTTGTTCGGCGGCGATGGCCCGACCGGCAAAGCCCGGCAGCAGCAGCCCACCGGCTCCGATCCCGCACGCAGCGAGGAAGTGGCGTCTATCCAAGGTCTTCTCCCAGAAAGGGTTCATCGAGACCAATGGAGGGACCGCAATTTTGGTCGTTCCACCCGCCCGGAAATGTGATGCTCCCACATTCGCCCTAGTCGCCGTCCCGGTCAAACCGACAGTGGGTGGTGGCGGCAAAACAGGCCGAGTTGGGCCAATAGGGGATTTAGCGGTTTCGGGTCAGGCCGGACTCTACCCGGAATTGCGCGGGCTTCGAGGCCTGGCGCTGAGACGAGGACCTTAGACGGGAGTCTGCCGGCGGGAATTGACAGCTAGCGCACGGACCCGGGGTTGCAGCCAAAACGGCGCCGAAAACAGCGATTGAAATAGGAGACGTCGCCGAAACCTGAAGCGAAAATGATATCACCGATCCGCATCTCACGGGCGGCCTGAGCGCCAAGCAGCTTACAGGCATGCTGCAGACGAAATTCGAGTATCCGTTCGGAAAAGCTAAGACCCGTGGCTGCCAATAGATCCTGGACATAGCGTTCGGAAAGCCCAAGTTGACGGCCGACTTCCCGCGCCGATAATCTTGGATTGATATAGTTTCGGCCCATAAGGCCCAGAACCGCTTCCAGGCGGGCCGCCCTCAGTCCGCGAAGTCCGGCCAATTCTGCTTCATCGCCGGTTACGCCAAGCGTCAGGCCGATCAGATCAACGATCGTGTCGCTCGCATGCGCGATCAGCGCACCAGACGACATCGACCCGTTATTCTCGATCATGCTGATGTAATTCCGAAGCAAGCCAAGTGCCTCGCAGTTCTCATCTACACCCAGGCCAATAAAATCATGGATCCGATTAAATTTGCCCTTCAGTAGATCGACGGGAAAAAAATGATTTGACCACGAATTCGGTTTGTTTGAGTCGCGTTCTTTCATGTATCCGTTTAAAGGTTCCGATGATGAGTATAGCACGCAACCGTCGGTATTGACCGTATATTCTCGTCCCGCGTGAACTCCGGAAATTGGTGGCGCGCCCTTGCTTATCATCAATAGATAGCCGTCACGGCTATCTTCGGCGATATTCTGTAAATTGCGGGAAACTCCGCTGACCGTTGCGGTCATTTCGCCGAGAACAATATCGCCTACGATCGTCGCTTCAATGTCTGCAATAAAAGGAACATCGGACGCAGTCTTGTATTCGACGGACATGACTTCATCGATATAAATTTCCTGCCACATACTAAATCGCTTCTCTTCGGTTATTTCCGAAGGGAGCGTCGATGACGAAAACGCCGTTTTATTGGTCACCTCTTGATCCCGTCATAACTTGCCGTCCATGCGCGAATACAGAAGCCTGGGCCCCCAGGTCTGTTGATTCAAGCGAAATGGACGCCGGGCGAACCGCTCACAATTTTCTTGGCACGGCAATTGTCTAAATAAAATTGCATCAATCGGGCGTCAGTTTGCGCCGTCATCAGGTGATGTCGAGTAAAAAACGCGTGGTGCGCCACAGTCCAATTTCGGTGCGCGCCAGCCCAAGAGGGTCCGCACTGATACTGATAATTGCCGCCCCCGAAGCGTGACGATCACGCTGCATGGGGAAATCATATGTCCAAGTCTCGCAAGCGCGCTCGCACGTCCGCGCTGAAGGTCATCGCGCTCGCCACGACCAGTCTGGCGGGGCTTTGCCTCTCCGGTGCCGCACAGGCGCAGGACTGGAACGGGGGGGTATCCAGCGACTGGTTCAACAGCGCGAATTGGACCCCCAACGGCGTGCCGACCGCGGCGCCGGGCCCGACCAATGTCAACACAATGACGCTCAACACCGCCACCATCGCGAGTGCGGGGGCGGTGACCGACAATCTTTACATCGCCATCAACGGCACCGTGCATCTGAACATCATTACCGGCGGGACCCTGTCCAGCGCGCTGGTTCGGATCGGTGGCAATGCCGGCAGCGTCGGCGGGATCGATGTGCTCGGCACAAATTCGTCGTTTTCAACCGGCTCCATGTCGGTTGGCTTGGGTGGCACGGGCAGCCTGACCGTCGGCGGCGGTGCCACCGTTATCAGCGACGGAGCCTCCCTCGGTTCCTTTGCCGGTTCGATGGGCACCGCGACGGTCGCCGGCGCGGGATCCAGCTGGACCCTCGCGAACGGCTTCATCGTCGGCAGTTCCGGATCGGGTGATCTCGCCGTGGGTAACGGTGGTCAGGTGACCTCAGCCTTCAGCAACCTGGGCCATTTTGCCGGATCGAGCGGCTCGGTTCTCGTCACGGGGGCGGGATCGCTGTTCCAGACCACAGACCTGATCGTCGGCCGTCTGGGGTCCGGGCAGCTCGATATCGCCAACGGCGGTACGGTGTCCGCTGTCACGACCGTGATTGGTCAGGATGCCGGCAACGTCAGCCTGATATCGGTCGATGGTGCCGGCTCGATGTTCACGAGTTCGAGCAGTCTGGTGATCGGCGACGGCAGCTCGGGACAACTGATAGTCAACAACGGCGGTAGCGTCTTCAGCGGGTCAAGCGTCATCGCCGCCCGGGGGGGGAACGGGACGGCGGTGTTCGCCAATGGTTCGGTCTGGACCAACACGGGTGATCTGACCGTGGGATATGACGGCAGCGGCGGGAGCGGCTCCCTTTATATCAGTGGCGGCAGCGCCGTTTCGAACGACGATGCAATGATCGGAATGCTCGCCGGGTCGCTGGGTTTTGCCAGTGTGGACGGTGCGGGATCGGCCTGGACCAACAGTGGCGACCTTGATGTGGGTGTCGGCGGTTATGGCGGGCTCATGATCGCCAACGGCGGCGTGGTGACGGACAATAACAGTGCGATCGGAGCAAACGCCTCCGGTGTGGGCACGGTCACGGTGAACGGCGCGGGTTCGACATGGACCAACGTATCCAATGTCGAAATTGGCGTTTTCGGTAACGGTGCGCTGAATGCTCTCAATGGCGGAGCGGTAAACAGCTTCCGCGCATCATTGGGTTCCAACGTCAGCGGCGTCGGAACCGCTAACGTCGATGGCGCGGGATCGGTTTGGGTGAATGCAGACACTTTCGAGATTGGCGCGCTAGGTGGTGGCACATTGACCGTCACCAATGGCGGCAGTGTCAGTAATAGCGCCGGCTATATCGGAGACTTCGCTGGCGCGACGGGCAATGTGGTCGTCGACGGTGCGGGGTCGACGTGGACGAACAGCCTCGATCTCACCATAGGCAATTCGGGCACCGGCACGCTCGATGTCACCAATGGCGGCGTGGTGACGAACACTAACGGTGTGATCGGAGCAAACGCCTCCGGTGTGGGCACGGTCACGGTGAACGGCGCGGGTTCGACATGGACCAATGCCGCGGACATCGCCATCGGCCTTGGCGGCACCGGATTCTTGACCATCAGCAACGGCGGCTCCGTCAGTAGCACCACGAGCGTAGTCGGACTGGCTTCCGGCTCAACCGGCACCGTCGACATGGATGGGAACAGTTCCCAGTGGATCACCAGCGGGACCCTGACCGTCGGCATGGACGGGACGGGGACCGTCAATGTCCGCAACGGCGCCGACCTCAGTGCTGTCGGTGTGTCTATCGGGCGCAATCTCGGCTCGGACGGGACGTTGACGGTCGATGCCGGCTTCCTGAGCACCATAGACATCACCGCGGGCGACAGCGGTCTGGGCGCGCTGTTTGTGACCAACAACGGAGGGCTGAATACGCACGGTCTTTTCGTCGGGCGGGGGGCCGGATCGATTGGCGGCGCCACGATCACCAACGGGGCGCATCTGACGGCTTCCACCGGCGTTATCGTCGGCAGTTTCGGCACCGGTGATCTGGCGATCACCAATCAAGGCCTGCTGCAGAGCGGCATAGGGATCATCGGCGGATCGGCCCCCGGCGTCGGCGTGGCGCTCGTCGACGGCCTGGGTTCCAGCTGGAACAATACCGGTGATCTCTCGGTCGGCTATTCCGGCGACGGCACGCTGACCATCGCCAACGGAGGCAGCGTTTCGAACGCGGTCGGCAATATCGGCTATCTCGCCGGGTCGACCGGGCGCGTCAACGTTGACGGCGCGGGATCGAACTGGACCAATCTCTCGACCTGCATCGGCTGCGATGGTGACGGGACGCTTGCCATTACCAACGGCGGCTATGTGAGCAACGGCGTCGGCTACGTCGGCTATCAGGCCGGCGTCAACGGAACCGTGACGGTCGACGGGGCGGGATCGCACTGGTTCAACGTCAATCTCGCCCTCGGCTATCTGGGCGCCGGCTCACTGGCCGTGACCAACGGCGGTCTGGTCAGCAGCGGCACCAGCTTCCTGGGAACACAGGCGGGCGGCAGCGGGACGGTCACCGTCGACGGCGCGGGTTCACAATGGATTGCCGGAGCGATCGGCGGCGGGTTCCAGGGCGACGGCGCGCTCCAGATCACCAACGGCGGCAGCGTCGTGAGCGGACAAGCGCTGTTTGGAGACCTGTCAGGCAGCACCGGCCTCGCATCTGTCGACGGGGCAGGCTCGAACTGGACGAGCACCGGCGGCATCGCTTTCGGCAACGAAGCCGATACATCCGGTACCCTGATCGTCGCCAATGGCGGTGCGATGCATGCTGTCGATGCTGTGTTGGGGATCCAGACGGGATCTTCGGGCACGGCAAGCGTGACCGATGCGGGATCGACGTTTGTGGTGGATGGATCGCTCTCTGTCGGCAGTGACGGC
>TARA_R110002167_G_scaffold78798_3_pt1 | contig 13202 bp, 27 predicted proteins | sample TARA_R110002167 | Tara Oceans TARA_R110002167 (sample SAMEA4398238) | marine metagenome | biome: Polar Biome; feature: [MES] marine water layer (ENVO:01000295) within the mesopelagic zone...; material: water (ENVO:00002006), including particulate matter (ENVO:01000060) such as...... | reverse complement strand
TGATAGAACTTATTGTTGATACTCTCGTGCTTCTTTTTATATCCTGTTTTCTTAGTAGGTTGTGCTCTTTTGCCTGGTATTCCTTTAGGTAATGTAGGCATCTTTAGTTAACTATTATTGTTTGTTTGTCTTTGTATTCATCCTCGTGAATGTATCTTAATTCAATGTAAGGATCTGCTTCTCCTGTTACCCAATCATCTAATGTTTCTAATAGGTGTTGTATAACTTTCTCTTGTGCTTCTTTAAGATCGTCTGATTCGTTAATAGTTATCTCAGTTGCTATCGTTGCTCTTAGTTTCATTCGTTCCAAATATTATGTAATAAATTAAGCCTATAGTCATTAGTGGTAATGCTATTACTGCTGTTATAATTCTTGCTATGAATTGTATCATCTTTGTTATTTAAACCATCTAATCTCTTCTATCGTTATAATCTTAATAGTAATAGAATAATTGTCGTGGTGTTCGTTAATCCTTCTAACGTTATCATATTCATGTTCGTTAGGTCCAAACATTAATTGAAAGCCTATATCTGTATTAATCACCTTAGGTATCTCAAGCTCTACGTTACCGTCTTCATCAACGACTTTCCATATTGTTTGAGTCTTACCAGGTCTAGGCATCTAACAATGATTTGTACTTGTCTATGATACGTTCCATTGAGGTCTCATACCATAGTGTGAAGTCTATTCGTTGGTCACCTTGTTCCCATACTCTATATAAGGTTGCTCTTAGTCTTTGACTGCTTGATTTCGTTTTACCCACTTCGTTGTTTATTGTATACTGTTCTACAAATTCAGACTCCTCATTAGTAATTGCTTCAGAGCTTATTAATACCATTCCAGGTCGTTTTCTTAAGGCGAATATTCTAGTCATTGTATCGTCATTAAGTTCTTGAGTATGTATATTGATACTTACTGAACCATCTGACAATGTAGCTACTTTATTTACGCCACCTTCGAATACTACTGATTTCTTCATATTAAATTAAATAGTTTGTTTATATTGTTGTCTAAGCTATCTAAAGCATTTGCATAATCATTAGCCATAATTACATTGTTCTGACTTGTTTTAATGGCCGTGTCTTTAACTTCTTTTAGCTTCTTATATTCTAATTGCTGTCTCCAGTTACCTCGCTTCTGATAGTAATCAGGGTATTGCTCTCTTATTTTATCTATTCTTTGTCCTCCTAATTTCCTTTGCATTTGTTTGTTGTTGGTTCAAATTTACATAAATATATTCTAATTCCCATTCATTAGAGTTAAATCTTTTAAACACTTTCTCGTTAATCCAACGATTCAACAAGTTCCTTTGCTGCTCTGATTTCATCTAAATAATCTAATTTGTTCATCTTCCTTGTTAGGTTTGATAGTCTTAACATTTCTTCAGCTGTACCTTCTCCTTCTCTTTGATCTAAGTAAATAGCAAACTTATATTGTTCTCCTGCTCTAAACAAATTACAACCAGGACACTGAGGTTTAACGTTAGTCAAATGCCATCTTGTCATCAAATGCTTTCTACTCATGAAATGGCCTGCATGCATTTCTTTATAGTGCTTACTTACTCCGCATGTATAACAGCTAATAAATCCTAAATGATCTGCATCTTTTCTTCTTACATATTGGCTAAATAAAGCATCTAACTTCTTTTTTAGTTTGCTTACTGTTTGTGTCTTACTCAAAATCTATTTTAAATTGGTTAACGTTAAATTTCTTAATTATGACAGGATTTGAATTACCATCTATCAATGTTCCTTTGACGCATCTTAATCCTCCTACAATGCAACCTCTTGTTTCATTTAACAAAGGTTTCCATTTATGAAAGTTCCTAAGTTTCTCGTATGCCATTGTCTTATATTTCTTACCGTCTTTCTCAAAGAATAAATAGTAGAACTTACCTCCATGCTTTGATTTCCTCTCTTGCATTCCTTTGTATGTCGCTTCAAATATATCCATTTTATTTTTGTTGTTTGATTACTATTGTTTTAACTTCTAAAATTATCTCCATTAGTTGATCGTATACATGCTCAATCTCCTCGCTATTACCTGTTAGCTTAACGATTTCATTATCGTAAGCTCTAGCAACTTTTAAAAGTCTATTGAACTTTAATTTTACAATCTTTGAATGTTTACCTTTTAAATTATATAGTTGCTCATTAAAGCATCTAAACGTCGCAATTAAAAGGTTTAAATCTATTGTGTCTTCTTTAGTCATTATTTTAATCTTTTTGCTTTATTAATAGTTTGGCTAATTAGCTTTTGTTGTTGTTGATTCTTTTGAAAGTCTGTTATTACATTTTGTCTTCTTTGCAATTGAGTTTTAGTCTTATATTCTTTAAGCCATATATTCCAATTCCTAACGTTAACAAATCCACCATGTTCGGAATGGCGTACACCCTGCTCGAAAGCAAAATGTACTTCATCCATTTCCATAGTTCCGTAAAACCTAGACAAATCGTCAACTAAGAATTTACTCATAAGGACTATTTGATCTACATCAGGCTTTTGACCTAACATCACATAACACTTACTTAAAAGATCTACACAATCTAAATTAAGTTGAGCATGGTCGTTACTAAATAAATACCAAATTTGTTTTGTCTTATTCTTCATTTTTACTTTTTTTAACGTATTTGTTAGGTCTTGGATTTGCAAAACCCATATACAAATAATACATGTCCCATTTAATTTTTCTATTCTTTCTCCAAACGTCCTTCTCAGAAAGTTCAAACATTTCTTTTACTATATTATTCATCTTACTTATCTTTTATAAATGTTCCATTTTCCATTTTACCTGTACGCTTAGAAATTACATTGTAAGCTTCGTCAATACAATCTTCTATTTTAACTCCTCCTAAGTGTGCTAAGTTAGTTAAGACTACAACACAATCACCAATTGCATCAATAAATTCATCTTGATCTTTATTTAAAATTGCTTTTGCTAACTCTCCAGCTTCTTCGTAAAGCTTTAAGGTTTGAGTTTTAGTATCTCCTTTGGCATAGATTCCTTTGTCTTCTGCCCATTCTCTAATTAGTTCGAACTTTTCCATAATTGTTTGTTGATTATTTGATTATTGTATAAATGTAAATTTGTTGCTTGATGATAATACGTGCCAGGTGCAACAGATAACCTTGACGCGCACATTTCTAATAACTTTGAAAACATATATTGATCATTGCAAAAACCGAACCAAAGGTCGTTAGAACGCATGTGAACACTCATGTTTAGTTTGTCTTGTACTATTTGAAATTGAATTGTTGTTGTGCATGGAGTATCATACTCGTAAGTGTCTACTTCTTTGCCATCGTAAATACTAATCACACATTGTCTTGAATCTCTATCTTTCTCAAGTTTTTCTAAAACCTTATTGATTTGGTTTTTCCTTAACCATTGCCAACCATAGTTACTTCTAACTTTTCCTTCTTCGTCTGCATGTCTTTCCCAAATCTTAGGTACACTTCCATGTATCTTTCTTAGTTCTTCAATACTAGGATCTCCAGACAAATACCATTTCCATTCTGACTCAGCATACTTAGTTGAGAACTTTCTAAACTTACTTTTTATTTGGTTATCTAAAGGGTTAACTATAGTAAAACCAACATCAAATAAAGCTTGAGTTTCACCATGAGCAATACCGTCTTGCATTATCTTTAAAAGATAGTACTCAAATACTTCTGTTGAATTTCTAAATTTATTCATTATCTAATTTTTGTTTGTTAAATTTTTGTCCCAATCTCTATAAGAATCTATTGCAGATTTGTCGAATCCTTCTGGGCTAAGTAATTCACCTGCTACATTCCAAAACCAAACATTTCTTCCTGTATTTTTAGGTATGTATTTCCATGCTTTAGCGTCATAGCTTTTTACAGTATTAAAAGGTGGTAAGATCTTTTCATTTTGTGTAAATGCTAAAGGCTCTGAAATTATTTCAGTTCTTCCAAGTTCTCCTGACTTCATGTTTCTAGCTACACATACTCCTTTCATTTCTGCATTAGGCAATCCTATTTGAAGTCCTCTAGTTAAAACTCCTGTACTTACAACGGTCCACATTTCTTCTGGTTGACTATATTTTTTGCATAGCTCTTCGCATATTCTAACAAAACCAGCTATGACGTATGGATGATCTAAACCAAACGGTAAAAACTTATATCCTTTCTCTTTAGCATATTCTCTTGCGATCTTATTTAGATTTGGCATTGCTGCTATTCTTTCAAAGAATACTTCTTTTGGTCCTTCGTTTATTACATGAGCTTGATGGTCACTGATTTCTTTACTTGAAGGCATAAATAAAACTACTTCTTTGTTATATAGATTTGCTAATTCCATAATTGCTGTTGGAGCTAATCCAACTCGAGGTGCGACGTAAACAACTACATCTTCTTTTATTTGACTAAAGAAAAACTCTGCTGCTCTTGTTTTTGTTCCACCTCTTAAGCTTAAGTCTTCTCTTACTACTTTTACTCCATCATGTTCTTTTACTTGAAGCTCAGGTAGTTTACTTACAAAGTCTTTTGTCAAATTCAAATACGCTTCTCTGTCTGGATAAAGCATATTAAGCTCTTTGTTTATCTTATCTTTTACGTGTTTGTTATGTGCCATTTCTATTTACTTTTTAGGTTAATTGTTTTTGTTATTTTAATTTGCTTGCCCATTCATAATATTTTTCGTCTCCCCATATTTGTTTTAGTATTGTATTATTCTTATAAACTTTTCCACCGTTCTTTGCTATATGATCTTTGCTCTGATATTCTTGGAAGTATCTTACAGGATCACAAGCTCTTGAATCTTCTACATCATATCGTTCTGCTCCATATCTATTTGCTAAAAAACCTAAAGCTTCATTTATAAAATCAAATTCGCTCATCTTTTTATCCTTCTTAAACAATTGTTTGATACACTTAGTGGCATTAGTTCCAGCGTAAACTTTACTTTTACGATTAATCAAGTTTGGATAATATTCAGCTAAGTCCATTGCAAACGCTGTCAGAATAAAGTTTTGCCTTTTAAATCCTCTTTCCATTAACCAATCATTTCCGTAGTCTGTTATTTCGTAAATAGAAAGCCCTGGGTTTCTAGTAATATACATCAGCAATTGATTAACAAAGTTAAAAGAATATCTTAGTATGAAGTTCTTTAAGTGTCCTTTGTTCATACCTTCAAAAGTAAATTGAGGAAGCAAATATCCTTTGTTGTTTGTAAAAGGTATGTCTCTATCTTCTAATGCTTTTAGCCAATCTTCAATGTTAAACACTCCTTGTCTTATTTGATCAATTATCCAAAAGTTACCAAAGCCATGTGTTCCCCAAGGCTCTTGAAACATTCCACTTTTTGGTTTGTAATTAATGCCTGAACCACATAGTCTAAAAGCGTAAAACAAATAAACCCACTCTAATTGTCCTAAGTTAAACCTTTTAAAATTTGTAAAGAATTTACCGTTACCTTTAACGTCTTTGTCTCCATGCCATAACGCTTCTAGCAACGAAGAGAATGCAGCATATCGTCTATGAGTTACGTCATAAATAGGTACGTAGAAAGCAAGATCATCATTTACTTTTAACTTTAATTCTTCTAAAGAAATATTCTTTTTGTTGCCTTCAAAATAAAATTCTTGTAGCAAATCTGTCTTCCTTCCATAGTCATCCATTGCTAGTAAAATATCCTCGTCAATTAGTAAATTACCTATCTTTTTCATATTTATTTCTGTTTAGTTTTGTTAACATTTCCTTATCAAGGGTTTTTGTTCTAATAAAGCTTCGCGCATTCTCGAGTATGTATATTTACCAAATCATGCTAAATTGCTCTACGCGCTTTATTTTATTGTCTACGAGCATTCTAGCTTTTAAACAATTTTGTTTGTTTTTTATACAAATTTGAGTAAATATTTTCGCCTGGTTTTAAGCTAAACCACTCAGGTAAAATAGCATTCATGTTCTTTTTATTTCTTACTTTTCTTTCTTTATTTTTAAACTGCTGTAGCTTATAGAAAAAACAAACTTTGTCCTCATTGTTAAGCCAATGTTGTCTATCGAAAATGTCAATAGTTATTCCGTTAAGTATTCCCATATAGTTTATCCAAGTAGTAACTCTTGAATCGTTTTCAGGAATTAGTCCACCTGTTTCTAACCTTGCGTAAAAAGAATCAACTGGTGTTTTTATGTTTTTATCATTAAAAATATAACTCAACCCTAAAAAATGTCCAGGTCCTCCAGTAACTGGAGAATTAGGATCTACTAACTCTGGAAAAGTCATAGCTAAATATCTGGCTGCGTTCTTACATGCATACTTAACTTTGTAAAATCCAAGCTTCTTATAGTGTTCATCTAAAATTCTAGTTAGTTCCATAATAGTATACTTTCTTACTTTAAATCTTTTGTAAATTCTTTTTGATAATTTAATTCCAACGCTGTCTGCTAATTTTAAAGAATCTTTTAAAGTACATCCTTTCTTTAAATAAATTTGAAACAAATCTTTTCTAGCTAAGTCAACATTTGATTTCTTGTCAAATATTTCAGGTCCACTATTCCAATATGATTCTATCATTCCCCAATGTTCGTTTGAATAACTAAATACTAAGCAAGATCTTAAAGCAAACTCTATTCCTTCTAAAGTTTCTAAATTTGTTAGATCTCTTAAGGAATAACAAAAAGGATGCTCGTCCCAGTGTAACCTATGAGAGAAAAAATTTGGGTTTTGTAAAACAATTTTATTTGACCTTTCATCGAAGTCTTTTAAAAAAGCAACATACTCATGCAGTCTTTCTTTTACTATTAGATCAAAACTAAATTCTTTCATTAAAATAAGTTTAATTGTTTCTTGTATACAAATTCGTCTGCAAAATAGTAACTATGAGGAGCCAAATGCACACTTTGTCTTGCTTCCATTACTTCAAACTTTAGCATGCCATATTCGTCTGAATTTTCATCAGGCCAAGAAATTAAGTCGTAGTCTTCTTGCTTACAAAGATCTTTTAAAAGGTTATTAAAAATCTTAACTATGTTTGATCTTTCTTTCCATGTACCGCAAAATGGTGTCTTCATATACATTCCTGTTCCTGGTATCTTACGACTAACATCTTCAATAGGAAGTAATTCAACTAAAGTTATTTTTTTGCAATTTAGATCTCTTAACTGATCTTGTAACTTTTCAAAGTAAGTCTTAATTAAATAGTCTTCCATATTGTTTCCTTTATAGTTCCTAAGTATATGATGCCTAACGTCAATGTTACCAGCATAAAATATTAATTCATCTAGACCTGTTCTAATGTTATTATCAAGACCTTCGCTTAACATTCCAAATAAAGTTTTGCCATCATTTCTATCAATACCAAAACCTGGCTTGTAAACAGAAATTGCATGAGAATCTCCATAGACTAATTTGTTTCTGTCAAATGTGAATTTATAATGTATGCCTTGAGTAAAATTAAAATCTATTTTTCTTTTTTCACAAAACTCTTCGTAGTCAATAAGTTCACCGTAGTTTATTACTTTACCTTTAAAACTATTTAGCTTTTCTAATTTATCTAAGATTTGACGTGTAACGCCACCAAACAAATTGTATTGACCCATCTTATAGTTAACACCTTCATTAACAATTAACATCTCACATTGATCCCAATCATCTTTATCGGTCATAATTTTAACCTCACAGTCAAAATCTTTTTCTGCAATGCTTTTTATTACCATTGTCCAACCACCGTTATGACTTGTTATTTTTTTTGCTGGGTTAGATAATACTCCAACCATACCAATTACTTTTTTACTTTGCATCTTTTTTTATTTTAATCATTATTGTTTCATCTCCTTGATAATACCTAGCTGGTATAATTATTTCACCAGTATCTGATTCTACAACAGACTCTCCTCTTTCATGTGCTTTATATGCAGATTGATGCTTTTGTTTCAATATTTTTAATTGATCTTCTAAATTAACTACCTCAGAAATATGATCGTAATACCATTTGCCAGCTGACTTTTTTAAACTAACATTTGCACCTAACATTTCTGTACCAATTCCTCCATTACCGTATTTCGATAATTCATTGATTGCATACTCTTTAATGTTTTTCTTAACTTTTTTTGCTAGATCTTCTAACTTTTTAAGTTGTATAAATGCTTCTAAAGGATTAACGTTTCCTTCAATCACCTCTTGTTCTAATAACTTTATTTCGTTTTTCATTATTTCTTATTGTTTATATAATTATTCAAAGAACCTAAATAAGCAACAGCATCTAACAAATTATCTTCTTTGTAGTTATAACTATGTCTTGATAGTTTTAGCGCAACCATGCATGCGTAAACATCTTCAGCGGTAATATTCTTACCTGTCATGCCTTTCGCTATATGAGCTGCTCTGTCCATTCCTTTTTCAAAAGGTCCGTACATTCTTTCTTTCTCTTGTTTTCGATCGTTAATGATCTCATCTGCTTTCTTTAAAATATTCATCTCTATTCATTTATTAGTTTACGTGCTTTTTGCCAATTATCTAAAGTTGTTTCAACTTTGCTTTTATTAGAATCATTTTTTGAATTTCTCATCCATCTTTGTATTCTTCTTTTAATATCGAAACTACTTTGTTTTTCCCAACGTGCTTTTTTATCGTTATGTGATTTCTCAGTCCAATAATCAATAAAATTTTCACCATCTTTAAAATCTAATTCAACAACTAATTTCAAAACATCTCTTTTAAAACTATCTTCTTTATTAATATTATTTAGTTTAATTAAGTTATTAGTTTTATCAGTACTTAGTAGTGTCTCGTTTTCAACGTGTTGAATTTCAACGTTAGGCTTTTCAATATGTTGCTTTTCAATAAGTGACTTTGGCTTCTCGTAAACTATATACTCATGTGATACAATTTTACCTTTTTCACGTTTAACAACTCTTTCTACATAACCACCTTTTTTTAATTCTTTAAAAGCAGTGTAAATAGATCCTTTGCCATCAGTGTGCCAGTTAGCAACTTCTTCAACATACAAAACCCAATCAGAAGGCAAAGCTAATAAGTGACACAATAAACCTTTAGCTTTTAAACTCATATCTTTATTGAAAATAAATTCGTTATTGATAACAGTAAAATTGGTGTCTTTTATAACTTTGATTCTATTCATCTTTTAATAGTTTTGAGTTAATTTCATCTAATCTAGTTTGATAGTAATCTTTTTCTTTAAGCAATAACTTACTTGTAGTAAATTGATCAGCATCTTTAGTTATTAAGTCAAGTGTTTCATTATAAGTTAACCTATAACTCTTATCAGTAAGCATTAATTGATCATGCGTATTAATTTGATGAATTATTGTTGCATGGTTTTTCTTAAAGAATTTACCCATAACTAAATAAGGATAGCCATAAATCTCTCTAATTAATTTGAATATTGTTTTTCTAGCATCAACTAAATTTCTTAATCTTGACGTGCTTAAAAGATCTTTTTTAGAAGTCTTAGTTATATAGGAAACTGCATTGACTATATTGTCCATGTTTTTATCCCTTGTCATTATCAATTCTTTATCTATATTCATTATAGTTCTATTTTAATTCGATCATAAACCAATGGATCTATGTCTTTTAGTTTCATTAATAGTTTTCTAGAAGCAACTTGAGCTTCTTTCTTTTCCTTTTTACTTATATCTGTTCCCTGTGCGTTACTTCTAATAACGTGGCTACGATATAAAATGTCATCAACTTTTTCTTTCTTAGTCATGTTTATTTGGATGATTGTTTTTATAAAATTCATGAGCGTTAGATTTCCATGTAATTACCATTTCTTCATAGAATCCTTCATTGATCAGTTCTAAACAAAGTTCATTAATATATTTAGATTCTCTTAGTCCAGCTTCATAATATCTATTGTCGTCAGATCTTTGATAGTGCCAGTCGTGGTGTCTTAAAATAGCACCTAGTTTTATAAGTTTAGAATGGCATGTCATCTGGCATCTTATTTACTTGTTGAACATTTTTTTTAACTGATCCTGTCATTACCCAATCTTTAAATTGCTGAGCTCTTTTAAGAATTTCATCTGTATGAATATCTCCATTTGGCATTGAATCTACTGCAGCTTTTAAACAACTTTGAGCAACGATCAATTCGCCTTGTGTAAAACTCGTGTTGTTACCATAATCGTGTTTCTTAGTCGGACTAGAATTATTCGAAGTTTGATTAAATTCTGGATTTGCTGGTTTAACTTTTGGCCATTTATCATGAGGAGTAAACTCGTAGTCTCTATCTTGACCAATTACAAACTTGTCTTGATTCTCATTTTTAGATAAATAGAATCCTTTATCTCCATTGTCAAATTCAATTTCAAACTCATAAAATTTACCATATTGTAAGTCTTTAGCTTGAATAAATTTAATACTGTTAACCTTTGCTTTTTTCATTTTTATTTGATATTAATAATTAAATAGTTATTTTTAATTAAGCTTTCTACAAAGCTTTCTTCGTTAGTAGGATTCAAAATAGTTTTGTCCCAATTATAAAATCTTAAAGTGGATTTCAACATGAAGTCTTCATTGTCTTCTGTTTCAATAAAGCACTCAAATCTCATTTCATCAACTAAACCTTTTGGATCGTTACTTTTGTATTCGTAATTTGTTTCTATTATCTTATACATTTGCTTTTTTTCTTTGACTGTGTAAATTAGCTAAAACCCTATTCCTTAGTAAGCTGTAGTCTATGTAGTTTAGATCTTCTAAATCTGTAATGTTTTGCATTACAAAACTTTTACCTCTCTCATCTTTACAAGAATCTCCTTTAACTTTAATAAACATATTAAAATGGATTTCATTTTCAGTAAAGCTTTTTGACTTAAGTGGTCTACGGCCTCTGGTTTCTCTATTGACTGTTTTAGTGGTTTCTAAGGAAGCTTCTTTATCTTCATGATATCTTACCATCCCAGTTTCTATAGTTGGCTTAGGAGTCATCTTAAGGTCATATACTAACTCTTCTAGCATAGCCATGTATTGTGTTAACATAATACCATCCTGCTCGTTTAACTTAGTTAAAATTTTACCGATAGTTCTTTGAATTATAATTTGATCTTTTGTCATCATCTTAGTTGTTATTAAAAGTTAATTGTGATTTGTTTAGTTTTCTGTATTTAGATATTGCTGGAAGTCCTTCGAACATTTGTCTGTGATTAATACCAAATTGCTCATATCCTTGCCATAACATTTCCCAATAATGTTTACTAGGATCTGCATACTTACCTTGACTTTTTTTAGTCATAGTGTATAACATTAATTCTTGATCTTGATTGTTTATAAGAACCCACTCAGATGCTTTAGTGTAAAACGTTGGATAGCCTTCTAATAAATCTAAAGCGTATTCACATTCGTCTGTGATTTCCCACACACAACCTTCAATAGTGTCTAATGGATTTCCAGTATAATAAGCATCAGCAACTCCTCTAAAGACAAATTTATATCCTCTCAATGTTACCTTTCCAATTGCTTCAGCATTAGGACAACGATATGCCATTTGTTGCATATTAGTGTTCATGCCGTAAGCGAAATAATATTTTGTAGTTTTCATAATGTTGTTTGTTTTATACCTTGAAAAGGCCGCTACTTTCGTAGCAACCTAAATTCAAGTAATTTAGTAAGTCAAACTTTTCTGTTTGTTGTAGCCCAATCAAATATTCCTTCAACTTCATCAAAACCAAATCCAACTGCTCTATCGCAAAAGAACTTCATAATCTTACGAGTATGTCCGTTACCAAATAGATCAACTAAACTGTGCTTCAATTCGCTTTTAGTCTTAACTACGTTTTTCTTTTTAGCAACCTTGTCACACATATTAGTTAACATAATAACCCATGAGCAAACTTTGTTAGCGTCTATTGAACCACCGTGTTGTCTGAATTCAACTGTTCCGTAACGTCTGTATGAAAAAACATTTACCGTTTTGTATCTCGTGTACATTATGTTTTCTACATCGCTAAAAGTTTCGCATTTATTTAAGTTATTCCAGATAGTCATAACGTTAATTGCTTTTGCCCAACGTCCGTCTCTTCTAGAAGGAGCAACAACCATATTAATTTCTTCTTCGTACTTACCGTAGAATTTAATTAAGTTAGTTAGATTCTTAACTGAGTAGTCTTGAATACCTACATGAACGTGTATACCGCACGACTTATTTACTCTGCAATTAGTTTCTTCTAATAAATTTAGAATTGTTCTAAGTTCGTTAATTGAATTTTGACCTTGGCAAATTGGAGAAACTAATTCGAATGCTTTATAACCTCTACTTGTATTAAGAGAAGAATCAGTTACAAGTTTCCATGTATTCATTACTCTATGTGTGTAACCTTCAAAGCTGCAAGGTACTCCTGCGTCTGCTAGGATAGATAATAAAGTTCTGTAGCCTAATGAGTTTGGGATTAAAAGTTCGATTTCAACTCCGAATGTTCTGTGTGATTTAATTTTTGTTTCCATTGTAGTAATTTTTAGTTGTTAATTTCATTGTAAATATACAAACTATTTCTTAACCTGTTAACTTATTTTAACTTTTTTATCATTTATTTTAGTTTCCTTGATTAGAATAGTTACTTATTTGTGTTAATTTTTATTAAAAGTATTAAGATCTTAGCTATTTTTTTAGCTATAAAAGGTATCTAAAGTGTCATTTTTAAATAAGCAACGGAGAATTATAACAAAAAAATAGCCCATACCGATTAAGTATGAGCTAGTGAGGTTGGTTTTTTTAATTATTTCTTTTTCCCCATTCTTTCGGACATAATCCGTCAATAGTGCAAGTACCATCTTCTTTCGACTCATGTACGTAAACATACTCTGTACTCCAATCTGGTAAACCTTGCTTTTCGAAACAAGTTATCCAATAATAATCGTCATTGATAGATTGTTGTGGTGCGTAATTATTGTTTTCTAAAGCTTTATTGACTTGTGTAAAATTGTAATTTGTCATAGTAGTAATTTTTAGTTGTTAATATAATTGTAACCACGATTTACGTTGCTCACTACGTGGTGCGTTCTTACGACTTATTTAGACAATTATTTTTTTATTTTAATATTCTAAAGTTTCTATTTTCAAAATCTAATTCGAAATTATCTGCTACTGGATTTCCGCCAATTGTACTTGACCAAATAATCATTTTCCAAATCGTATTATCAGAATTGATTGACCTAAACATTTTTGCTTGTGAACCTACAATAGTTATAACATCGCCTACATTTAAAGTAAATTCTGAA
>TARA_R110002167_G_scaffold174820_2_pt1 | contig 13206 bp, 9 predicted proteins | sample TARA_R110002167 | Tara Oceans TARA_R110002167 (sample SAMEA4398238) | marine metagenome | biome: Polar Biome; feature: [MES] marine water layer (ENVO:01000295) within the mesopelagic zone...; material: water (ENVO:00002006), including particulate matter (ENVO:01000060) such as...... | reverse complement strand
GAGGTGTTCCTACTGCATGTTCTTTAGCAGAGTAAACACCAGACTGTGCTGATGCTGTTGTCCCAACATAATGATTTACTACAGCAGGAGATTGATTTGCGTACGATTTTGCTTCTAAAGTATATCCTTGTATATCATCTATATTAACAGCTGATACTCCTATTTTACCATTTGCATCAAACTTTAACCCTTTATTTGCTCTTAATGCTGAAGTAACATTTAAAGTTGATTGATCAGCAGTAGCACTAGCGGCTATTAATGTATTAGAAAATTTAAGGACTCTGGAAGTACTATCATTAAGTTGTTGACTTTGATTAGCTAATAAATCGAGTTGACTTTCTAATGATTCAGCATCTAGTTGGGAACTATTTTCTAAATCAGTTTCTTGTGTAAAAGGAACTTCTCTAATAAACAAGACTTCAGCTAAATTTGCAGGAGCATCTCCAAACGTTATTGTTGCTATTTTGTTAGTAATAGAAACAGTATAATGTGTAGTAAGAGTTTTTAATGTAGAAGCTACATAAACTTTTATATGTGATGCTAATACTACTGGGATGTTAACTTGTGGGCTAGTTTGTCTAAATACAAATGCAGTAGTACTACCATTACCTATAAATTCTGCTCTGTTTATATCAGTTGTAATCATCTTAAACCTCCATATGACCAAACACTTGATGGATTTACTATAAAATCAGACCCAGTTCCACTTTGTCTAGCTTCTAAACGTTTTAGATATCCGGGTTTAAATGTTTCCATTATACCGTAATGCAAACCGTAGTTTACTGCGGCCTCTGCCCAAAACAGATTAGCAAATGGAATTTGATGTCGCAAGTGATTATAAACATCTATTGCATCTTTGTTCCCTTTAGCTAACTCATATCCCATATTACTCCAAGATGTTATTGTTTTATATCCACTCCCTAATATAGCATCATCTAGATCTTGTTTATAGTTACCAAACTGGCCACCTAAAAAATCTGCAATAAAACCTAATATACCACTTTGTTCTAAAGAAGTTTTTAATGTTTGTGGATCATCATAAGGTAGAGGTTCTTTACCTGCTACCAAGTTTTTAAGACTTGCTGACACATAACCTAACCCAATTGCAGGTAATACATGCATTAAAGAAGGAGTACCCATTTCATACATTCTTGGTGCTAAAGCTCTTATCATTTTTACTTGATGAGTTCTAAATTGAAAAAACAATCTAGCTGTATTTTCTGGTAAAGATCCTCTAGCATGTTCACCAAACATCCATGCCCTGTCAGCCGCACCTGCTTCTGGTACAGCTAATCTACTCTCCATAATAAAATAACGATTAAATGATTGTCTTATTCTTTCTGCATCTGCTTGCGATATTATATTTTCAAACTCTGGTTTAATTTTAAAATCACCATTTTCTAAAGGTTCTGAAATTGCATCAATAAAATGATCTGTAGTAAAGAATTTATTTTTTTTACTACCTTTAGGATTCCAAAGTGTTTCATCAAAAGATCCTACTTTATCTAGAATTTTCCAATCTCTAGCTGTTATACCATATCCTTCTAATAAGGTTTTAAACCTTGGAGGTAGTTTATTAAACGATTTTCCTATATTGTCTGCTACATGCATAGACATCATCTTAGCCGCACCTTCTCTAGATGAATTTGTCCACCAATTTAATAAATTTAAGTCAAACATTGTGTCTGTCATTTTATTCAATTTCCCCATTGCAGGGTTATTGATATAATTTCTAGAATAACTTTCAAATATCCCATCAACTCCAACGTTTAATTGTCTTAATAATATATCTCTTTCACCTTCAGAAACATTTTGTGTAGCTTTTTTAAGAACATGGTTTATTATACCTAAATATGCTTTACCCGGTTTGACACCTTGATAATGTAATACTACAGCACCTGTCCACAAGTCATTAACTGATGATAATGTTGCTTTACCTAACTTAGTTACGTATTCCCAAAACTGGAAGCCTGTTATCATTTTAGACCACATTGGATTACCTAATTCATAAGATGCTCCAGTTACTTGAGATAATGCTCCTCTTAATCTTCTAAATTGTGGTTTAGTAATTTTACCTTGTTCTTTTAAAAGATATAATGCTCTTTTTGTTTGATCTATAGGGTTAATTTCTTTATTTTGTGCTTTAAACAAGTTGTCTTCTGCTTCTGCTATAAGAATTTTATCTTCAGATAACTTAGCTTCTCTAAGTGCATCTTTATAAGAATCTAACGTAACGTCATCTAATTTTACTTTTTCTCTATAGCCAAACCCAAACGCTTCTCCAAATGAAATATGGTTATCCATCATAGACATGTTTTCCATAATGGCATGACCTATGTTTTCATGACCATACATTTTATTATAAGCCATTAAAGACTCAGTATTTTTAAACTTCAAAGTACGCTTCATATGCAATGAATCTAATATTATTCCACTATTAGATGACTTAGAAGTAGCTCCAACCCATGCGGACTTCAAATACTTTTTAAGGTCGTATTTGCTTTCATCCCATTCCATTTTTTTATCTAATATAATATTCCTGATTCTTTCTTTTGTTTCTTCATGATCTAAATGTTTATAAATATTATTTACCCATTTTTCACCATTTACACCACCATCTTTAATCATTCTTGCAGAATCGTGCCACTGTTTAGTAATATAATCGTCTCTCCAAAAGACTCCTCCACCAAAACTGTTTACTTCTTTTAACTGTTTTTTTTGATATTGAGTAAGTGCATCTGCTAGTTCATGTGCTAACTTGTTTTTAGTTTTTGGTTTTTTAGTAAACTCATCCATTTCGTGTATTAAATCTCTTACAAATCCTTGATCGTTTAATTTAGCTTTAATGTCTCTATTAGGCATTTTTAGTTTAGCTGACAAATAACCAAACCTTGCTTGAGATCTTGCCAATGACCTAGATGTTATGCCGGACTTATCTCCTACTAAAAAATTAAACAATGATTTATATGGTTTTTTGTTTTTTTCTACAACTTGTATTAACTTTTCGACATAACTTTTTGTATGTATCTCTGATAAGTTATTACTTGCTTTACGAAATCTTTGATTATCAATTTCTTTTATAACTTTTTCAGTTATAGTACCAGTTTCTAATCCACCTTTAATATGCTTATCTATATAACGTATTTCTTCAGGACTAGCTTTTATTCTTTTAAGAATATCTTGACAACTACTCATGACCCACATCTCCTATAAGCGGCTATTGCAGTATGTAAACCTGCAACTGTATCTTGTTGTAAGTCTTTAAAATAACTACGAATTGGGCTTATATCTTTATCTACAATATGTTCAACTGTAGAATCGTAACTGTCCATTTCTGCTTTGACATTTATTTCTACATCTTCAGGAGACAGTCTAACTTCTGCATTAGGGGGGATTCCATCCATACCAACATAACCTTTATCACCTAAGTCATTAGATGCTTTAATTAATGCTTGGTGTAATTGTTCTTTTTTAAAGTTCTTTCTAAAAATATTAGCCATAGGCAAAGTCCCTAAAACTCCACCAAATAAACCAGCTATCATAACATCAAATACTCCTCCCATATAATCTATATCCTCTTCTTGTCTTGCATCTGCCATATTTCTGATTGTCTGAAATGCTGATTCTGCTAGTACTCCTTCCATACCGTATACAGCTACTGGTTTAAAAGGGCTTGTAACACCCTTTATAGTAGCCTTAACAGGGCTAATAAACTTAGATAGTCTAGTTACTTGGTTAATGCGAGTACTAGCAAATGTAGCCCCTCCTAAGACTCCTTGCATAGATATTGATTTACCTATGTCAGAAGTATGTTTTCCTATTCTTGCAATACTAGCAACTGTACTTAATCCTTTACCTATTTTGGATACAGGCCCAACAAAAGGAATATACGACAATGGATCAAATACTGCCGCACCAAGAGCCGCACCTATATTATGTATAGAAAAAGGATCGGTATTTCTCATTTTCATATTAAATAAATCTTCTCTATCAAATCTTTCTGATAATATTCTAGCATCAACGTTAGTCATTTCTTCATGCCAATCTATACCTTTACGGAAATATCTATTTTCTTCTGTCCACAATTCTTCAGGAATAGTATCTTGACTACCATAAGATTGTTGTAATGCCTCTACACCAGATGAGATAGTACTATTTGATATGTGGCTTTGGAAAGTTTCTGACATCTGTTCAAAAACACCCGGTTTGTATTGTCTTAAAGCATTTTGAAGAAATACTCGACTTTGGTAGCCATCATTTTTATCAATATTAAATTCTTCTTGTATCATAATATTAATCACCAATTATGTTATTAATTACTCGTTTAGTATCTTCTATAATGTTAAGAGAATCTTTGTTTAAGAACGAACCTTTTTTCCCAGTATCAGATATATCTCCTTGTATTTCTTCTGCCATCTGTTTACGTATAGATCTATCTGATCTTGGTAAAAGAAATAAGTTAGACGCTCTAGGTTCTCTATTACCTAATGATCCATCTGTTTTACTGTAACTACCTGAACCATGTCGAAACGGTTTTACATCAGATCTGAATGTATCAATTGTTCCTCCAAAAACATGGTCAAATACTTTTTCTTCATATGTATAAGTTTCATTTAATCTAACTTCTTCCCATTTTGCCGCTAGATCTACTTTATTTAAATTTTCTCCCATTGGGCCATATTTTTCCCAAAAAGGTTTTACTACTTGATTATATTCAAACTTACCAATATTAAAAGGTTGATACTCTGATGTTATTAAGTTTTCTATTGGCCTCCAATCGTAAATACTATCCATCCAACTACTAGGCCCTTCATTATACCATCTTTCTACTTGATCATATATATCATCATCGTTATCTATATCCATAAAGTTACCACGCTTATAAGCAGTTAACACTTTAAGAATTTCTTCCCTTCCTTTGTATTGTAATGGCAAAGATACTATATCTCCATTTTTATCTTTGTCCTCATAAGTCCATTTCCCTATCATATGTCTATTATCTTTATCATTCCTGTCTCCTGTCATTAAAACTACTTCCATTGCTTTACCATCATTAGTCATATGATGTGCAGTCCAAATAGAATCACCACTATCGTTTTCTTGTATTCTTTTTTTTATAGTCTGTAATGTCTTTAATCCTGTAAACCCGGAGTCGTTTTCTATTTTTAGTTTTAACGTTTTATTTTCTTTTAATGCTCTTATTACAGGGTAATTCGTGTTTTCTTCTATATCATCTATAGTTACATTAAGATTTTTTAACTCTCTATTAGTAAATATCATATTCATACTAGAACCACTATCATATGTTACAAATGGTTTAAAAATTATATCTGCTATTTGTTCATATCCTAAATTTGGGAATGCCTCTGATGTTTCTAGTATATCCATCAAATGACTAAAAGCTTTTTGTGTATCTTTATCTTCATATTGCGAAGGGAAACCATTCTTTTCTAAATAACTTAACTTATTTTCTCTATTAAAACTTATATCTTTTTGTCTAATTCTAACAGGATTGTCGTTATCAAATAATGCTTGGAAAACTCTTTCTGATGTTGTTGCATCTGTTTGGTGATATGGCATCAATTCTTTCCACGCGGCTACTGCGGCTAATCTTGGATCACCACCTTTTATCATATCTCTTTGCATTTTAGAACTTGTAACACCATCATCATTTGCTACAGAGTCTATATAATTCCAATGAGCTTGTAATTCTGGCCAACTTTTAAATTTCATAGTTAATCTAGTTTAGATGGTGCTTCATTTTGCTTGGTCTTGCTATTTTTAGTATCTCTAAATGCATCAAACAAAGTTTCATATTGTGCATTTGGCATATATATCCATGTTTGTTTGCCGTCTATTTTTCCTCCATCCAACTTTGACCTATCTTGACCATTAGACTCATACCATTCATTTATTAGTATTTTTTCGTCATCAGTTATAACTCTTGCATTTTCTGGAGTGGCATTAAAATCAAACTCAATTTTTAAGTCTTGCATAGCGGCTTTATTAGGATCGGTCATTAACAATTCAATTCTTTTAGCAAGTATTTCTCGTTCATAACTTGCTCCTACTTTAAGCCATGCTCTTGAGGCTTTTCTTGTGCCATCAGGACTTTGTACATTTTTAACTTCTTTTAACCATTTAGCATGAAGATCACTGTGGTTTAAATCTAAAAATCCATTTTCATTAAAACTTTGTATTGCTTTATAATGTCTTTCATTAACATTTACTTTTTCTCTTTCTTTAATAGTTAACTTACTTCCTTCGTAAGTAGGTTCATCATCTAATGGATGCACAGTTGCGTTACTATCTTTAGTAACTCTTATTTCTTGTCTATAATATCTATCTTGTGCTTCTAGTAATTTTGGTAAACCCGGCCCTAATCCTGAACCCGGAATATGTGGCGTAACACCTGCCATTGCACCTTGAGCTAAATCAAATGCTTTTTGTGGTGTTAACCCTCCTTCTATATATTTATCTAACAATTCTTGTGATGGTACATATATATTTTTTTCTGGATCTACGTCATATCCATAATTATTTAATTGAACATGTCTTTTCGATTTATCTTTCTGACTAGTGATTAACTGAACAGCAGAATTAATAGTGATAATAAGTTTTTGGTCTTCTTCTTTTTTTTCAGCTTTTAAATGGTTTTCATATACCTTTGTACTAGACGTGGCTTTTATAAGCATACTTAGTATACCAATTTCCATTTCTTCTTTTGTTTCAAATCCATTTTTTTTACCTATATTTTTCCATAATATTTCAACCATGTTACTTTGATCTTCTTTTGTATACTTTTTGTTAATCCAAGTTTTTGGTTGAAGTTCCTGTGGATCTGTAACAGATGTTTCTAATGCTTTAGGGTTTAATATTTTTTCTCGTGTAGCATTTGGATCGTATGCTTCCCAGAATTTTTCTGCTGATCCTGGATTTTTCTCATATTTAATTACTTCTAGCAATGTCCATCTTTTTCTTAAATTTGTTTTCCTTTCAGTATTTTTTATTCTTTTTTGATTAATTATAAACTCAGCTACTTTTGGATCTCTATAAACTATTTTGCCAATACCTTTACCACCGTCAACTACAATACCTTCTTTAATAGCTAAATTATATGCTTTTTCAGGATCTAATTTTGCCATATGAGTAAACATTACATTGCCTAATGCTTCGCCATACGCATTTATTTTCCTAGTCTTAGTTTCAGCATCCATTATTTTACTATCTACTTTCATTTCTAATAATTTAGCATAATTTACTAAAAGAGTCTCTGCTATGGCAGTTTGCTGTTTGTTAACATTTTTACCAGTGCTTAATCTTTTAATTATTGGGTTATCACTTTTATTACTATCTTCTATTTGATTGTTAATATTTGTTAGTTGAAGATAAAACCCATTTAAAGACTTTTTCTCCATATTTAATAATTCAGAATCAGTACGTTTTTTTAATTCTTGATTATACTTTGCTTTAGTTTCAGCTTTAAATGCGTTTTCTGCATTTTGTATAAACGGAGCCATATCTTGTAATGACTTTTTACTGTACTTTTCATTTGCTTCAAAAGGTTTTAATGAAGTTTTTTCATTTAAAAAATCAGAGTCAAAAGCAGTAGCAGATAATTGGGCCGCTGTTAACCCATTTAGATTCTGATCTACATAAGTTCCTTGACTTAATTTATGACTATTAATATCAGCATTAATTTGATTTTTTTCTAAATTTAATGCCGCATCATCCATTCTTTTATTAACTTCTACGACTCTCATAATACTGTTAGTAATACTATCCCACATTTTTGCATCAGCAAAGTTATCAGCACCTGCGCTGTCATTACCGGGAGTATCCTTTATTTGAACACCTTTAGATTGATACTTTTGTAACTGAGGTAATACACTATTTGTACGACTTATTTCTGCCATTTTAAAATCCGTTATGCTGTAGGTTAAACAGTGCTGTTGTAAGTTGTATAGCCTCCAGAAGCGGCATTTAATATCCCTCCTAGCAACGCTCTTTGAGAAGATGTATATTTGCTATGAGCCGCATTGTTAGCATTAAGTTGGTTATTTCTTGCTTGTGTCATAGTTTCTGCATTCTGATCTCTAGTATCTCTAGTGATCCCTTCTATATTTCTAACAGTATTCTGTTTAATAGCATTAGCAACAGCACTACTTTGTACTTGTTTAGATCTAGTTACGTCTGTAACAGTACCACTTATTTGCGCACCACTGCCGGATGCATCAGATGTTGCATTTGTAATTTCTTCATTAGAAGAAACATAATTAGCAATAATAAGATCCTGACCTTGTTCTAAAACGCTACCTTTGTCTAAATATGCTTTTTTGTTAGCCGCCGCAACTCTTCTATGCCCAGTAAGCATAGATTGCTCACCTTGTCGTACAAGCTCTTGTCCTTGAGCTTTAAGACCTTGAGATTGACTGTAAGCACCATATAAAGATGCGCCTACAACTAATGTAGTACCTACCCAACTCATATAATCTCCTCTTCCATACTTTCAAACGATTCTGCAATAATTTCTTTTTCAATTTTATCTAACTCTGTTTCAAATGTACGATGTACTGTAACTACAATTGAGTTAGTATGCGTATATAACATTCTTTTTGTTCCAGCAGGAGTAATAGAATAATAAGGAGCTTGCAATAAACTTTCACCATCTTCAGTTAATACGGATAGTTTACCTTTAATTAAAAAAAAAGGATGAGCAACTTTATGTATCTTACTTATTATTACTTGTCCTCTAGGCATAAATATTTCTCTAATATATAAACCATTACCGTATGTATGTTTGACAGGATTAGTTTCATTAGCTTCTTCACTTGAAATACCTTCTTTAGAGCTTTCTATATGTTTATGCAAGTTAGTTATACTATCTCTGTATTCTTCTTTAGAATGAACAGTAGGATAAAATTCGACAGGGTTATTTAGCCAAGTTGTATCTATTCTATGAGTTACTTGACCCATTAACTACCTCCTGTTTCTGATTCTAATACAATTGAGTTTATCTGCATTGGAAAAGGCCCATTAGAAATGATTTTAATTCCAAACTCATCCCAACCTATACCAGATAATGATAATTTACGTTTACCTGAAAACAATTCAATCTGTTTACCCATTAAATCACCTGTAGTTCTAAACAATATTTCTTCATCTAAATCTTCATATTGTATTTCAATACCTAACGATTCTTCTATAAGTAATGATATGCTTTTTATTTGTTTAGAATAAGAATATTGATCTGGTGGTGCAGTTGGTTCTAAAGTTTCTAGTTCACCATTATAAGGTAGTCCTATTACTACGTCAGTTCCAGCAGTATTATCTAGTGTAACAGTCCCTGTTGCTGAGACTGTTTTATTTACATGTTGCATTCCATCATAATAAATAGAAACTGTTTCTCCTTGTAAATGAGATAATCCAGATACTACACTATTTGATTGTGTTGTAGTAATAGCAGAATCAGAAAAAACTAAAGCATTTCTAGCTAATGCTCCTTCTGTTGGAAATCTAGCCATAGTTTCCATATAATATTTAGTTCCACTGTTTATTGTTCTTTCTACTTTCATCCATACTTGGTCATGAGTAGCTGTTGCAATCATTTCAATATCTGTAACTTTAGCACCAACACCAGCAATAATATGCTCAGACCATGCCTGAAATGCCATTTCTCTATCATAGCTCAATGATAGTAGTCTGCCATCATTCATCATCATCCAGATAACATTATTAGGTCTTTCTTGCCATACCATTTTTACTATTTCTGCAGCTTTAATAATATCATATCCTTTAACTGATATTTTACTATTAAACCATTGTCCCTGTACTCCATCAAATAAAAGCTGTTGAACGTCTTTACCGCCTATTTGTGCATACATAACTGCATTAGATACTACTATTGGAGGAGTATCTGTAGCAGAGAATGAAGTTTCTCTATTAATAGTAAATCTATATGGTGTTATAACAAGATTAGTTTCTGAACCATATAGCATATAAATACCAGCAGAAGTTCCCATAGTAAGTTTTTTGGACTCTGCTAACCATTTTATTTCGTCTAAAGTATCAGAATCTAAAGTAAATGTTAATGCACTAGTAGCAGAAACTATTTCAATTGCTTGTCCTGCTATTACAGTAGAAGAAGAGTCTTGTGATGGCAACTCTGTTGGTGCAAAAGAATAAAAGTTATTTGTTTCTGATAACCATACTGTAGATGGTTGTGTCGTGGTTGCCGCTAATACCATTCTTTGTTGGTATATTTGTGCAACACTAGGAAAACCTTCGCCTACACTAAATGCACCTAATCTAAAATCAGGAGTTCCAGCAGTTAAATTAGATGGTGTAGGAGTCCCACCTCTACATGGAGGCAATTCTGTTTTTAACTGAACAGTAACAGTATTAGTACCAACAGCAGTTATAATTCCCCAACCCCATTTAATACCACCTATACGACTTAGTGGCTTGGCTAAGGGATTAATTCTTATCATTCTGCCTACGTCATTTGCCGCATTAAATAAAGTGTTATTAACAAGTCCTGCTTTATATACAGTATATGTTATTGTGCTAGTAAGTATTTCAACATACTTCCATACATTTACTTTAGCATCTGCTTTAGTAGTTTCATCTCTAAGTTCAAATTCTAAAGGTGAACCTTCGTCTGTAGCAGATATTTGGAACCCAACTGCACTAGTATTAACTACATAATAATCAGCATCAGCTAATTTTGTAGCATCACTTGTTGTTACAGTTGTTCCATCTGTACATAAATTACCCCAACCTCCTGTACTTAAAGCATTACCAGCAGTAGTAGTTTGATCATCATCATCTAATCTTATCTTCATACCTGTTTGAAGACCATGATTAGGTAATACAATAACATTTAAAATTGTATTAAATTCTACTCCAGAAATTTTTACTTTATGAGTAGGTTCAGCTTTATGTAATGCAAATGTATCATTAGATGCTGTTACTGGAGAATAAACATTTATAGAATTATAAGGGCCATCTAACATTACATACTCATAGATTGACCATACACTATTATCTTCTGCATAAGCTGTAGTAGACCCTCCTGTTTCTATAATACGTTTTATAACTTGTGGCTTTTTATCAGGACAACATACAAATATATAATCTCCACTTTGAGTAAATTTTAATTTAGGTAATTGCAATCTTGTCCAAGCATTTGCAGTTGTAATTGAATATTCATATATAGCAGTATTTGGACTTGCTACTTTATCTGACAACAATTTATCTTGTGACCATAATCTAAGAAATCCTTGAGTAGCATTAGTAGCATTTTTTTGTCCTATTTCTAAAACATAAGCATTATTTTTATCTTTAAAGAAAGGAACAAAGATCGAAGATACATCGTTAATAGCTCCAATGTAATTAGTGCCGGGGCGTTTAACAACTGGGCCTGAAAGGACAGGTAACATATTCTTTGCACCTTTTAACCCATGTTTGTAAAAATCCTCACTAGAACGCCCCTGAAGACTTTTTGCTAATACACCTTCAGAAAATCTAGGTTGTACAAATTCGTATTTCATAGATACTATCCGACATTATATCCAACACTATAACTAAATTCGTTTGCTTCGTATCCTGTAGTAGGACTACTAAAAGTTCTATGAGGTACTGAAAACCTACCTCTTTTAGCATCTAAATAAGAAGATCTTTCTCTATGCTCTGGTGTTTTATCATGAGAATTAGCGGCTCTAGCTTCTTGCAATGCTATAACATACTTTTGCATCATCTCTTGTTTTAAATTAACTTTACTTGTTAATGTTTCAGCAATTTCTAATGCTAACTTCATTGCAATAGCTTCAATAAGCAAAGAATCTAAATTAGATATATCTAAAGGATTAGCTACATATAAAAGATTTAAAGTAGATTCATTAGATAATATATTCTTTTTTTCTACTTGGAATTTAGAGACAGGATTTACTTCAACTACTTTGATACAATCTGATGGCAATTGAAATATATAATTCCAACCAAATATTGGGCTTCCTACATTTGCTAAAGTTGCTCTTTCTAAAGCACTGTTCCATGTATGCATTCTTAATACTGCTGTAATAACATCATCAAGTCTTTGGTTACATGCTCTTGCTCTTGAATTATTATCATTTAAATTTTGTATTCTTGCTTCGCCTAAATTACCTAATGCAAGATTAGCTATTCCAGTTTTATCCATAGTATTTTATAGGAATGGGGGCTAGTTGCCCAACCCCCGATTATTATTAATCTACGGTATAATAAATCCGCACTTCAACAAACGCCGCAGTTGACGTTGTATTCCCACCAGCAAGAACAGCTTCTACAGTAACTTCAGAAGTTATTGTAATAGGTGCTTGAGTAATGTTAGATACGCCTTCTCTCATATAACGAGTACCTGCGCCAGTAGTTGCGGCGGCGGCTAAAAATGCGGCCGCTGATCCAGTATAACCTAAGTTTAAGGTTGTACTAGTCCCTAGTGTTGCAGATTGGTGTAACGTTGCATCCCATACTTTTGCTCCGGGAGGAAGTTTACCAAAGGCTATTGAGTTTCCTACTACTAATTCTCCTGAAGTAGTAAAAGTGAATTTATCATACAACATACGCATTCTGCCACCTTGATCCGCTACATCTGTTAGCGTTGCAGGAACAGTTACGTGTCGTTTTTTGTGATTAACAGCATATTGATTTGCCATATTAGTCCTTTCAGATTATGAGTTAAGCAGTTTTGAAACAAGAAATTTCAATGACCATCTCTTCCCAAATCCTTGTTGCGCCAATATCCATTTCAAAATATGCATAAGGTACAAAAGATTTGTCAGAACGTCTTTCTATTTCAGTGATAGGTTCTTCCCACGAACAGAAAGCTAAACCTTGCGGATGGAAGCAAAGTACGGATTCAACCAATGAATCGCCAGTACCAGTTGTAGGTAAACCTTCATACCTAATAAACTGGAAACCACCAAAGAAATTGGTTTGCCCTTCAACCAAAGCACGAATGTTATTATAATCCGAACTCTGAATTTGTTGGGAATGTAGTAGAGCTTCAATCTGTGCCGCAGAACAAACGATAAAATAAAGTGGATTACCACCTTCATCATATTGATCAGCTTCATTTTCAGAAAGAATCCTACGAGCTTTTAACAGTTTGTCAATTGATAATGACCGGGAATCAGATGCCGTATTATCAATACCACTCATATCAAC
>TARA_R110002167_G_scaffold104536_4_pt1 | contig 13241 bp, 15 predicted proteins | sample TARA_R110002167 | Tara Oceans TARA_R110002167 (sample SAMEA4398238) | marine metagenome | biome: Polar Biome; feature: [MES] marine water layer (ENVO:01000295) within the mesopelagic zone...; material: water (ENVO:00002006), including particulate matter (ENVO:01000060) such... | reverse complement strand
CTCAATGACCATGGAAACGCTTGTGTTAATTAAACAAGCGGATGGTCATTGGAAAATAACCCACGTGCACTGGTCGTAACTAATAAAAGTTTCATCAACCAGATAAGGGATTATCTTGAGCTTCTTTGTAGGTGCTCCCAAGAAAACCACAAAGACTCGGATCATGTTAATGCATGATATTTTATGGAAAAGGATTTCCATTTTTTTATATAAAAAAAGACCGGAATAACTCCAGTCTTATTTTGATTTTGCATTCAAATATTAACTTTCAATAAGTCGCATAGTAGTAATACAAGTTCTATCGTTATTAAAAGTAGACAGTACCTCTCTCGCCACTCTTTCGCTTCCGTCTTTTGCTTTAAGATAAATATTGAATGCTAAATTTTTATTTTTTGGAACCCAAAAGTCTATAAATCCATCACGTTGTGTCGTCACTTTTTTGTCTATTAATGTTTCACCTGTATCAGTATCAATCATGACAACTTTCATTACTTGATTTTTTATCTCACCGGTACAACCTGTTAAAACATGATTAGTACATGGATGAGAGCTATTAATGTACGGAGCTATTGAAAGAAAGAATTGATCTTTTGGTATTGCTACAGAACTACTTTTACCATCTGAGAAAGTTGCAACTATTCTATTGGGTAAAACTTTTATCATTATCCCTTCATTATTTTTGTATAGTGTATGTGCTGTTGTAACAGCACTCTTATAGTCTAAGTTTTTAAACGTTTCTGAATTTATTGTTGTGGCATATGATTGACTTGAAAATGCAATTATAAGTCCTAATAGAATATTTTTTTTAATCATGATATGAATCTTCCTATGTTGTTTTTTGTGAGATAATATATTTTGTTTAAATGTGTTTATCTATTTTTATTGTAATGTTTGTAGTTTATTTTATCTTGATCGAATTAACGTTATTGATATTAATTTAATATTTTTTGTTGTTTTAAATCTTTGCTTTAAGTGCTTTTTTATATTTCCTTCACCTAAGTTTTTAACTTTGGTTTTAAACCTATGTCTTATTTTAATTTGTTATTTTTGTGGGTTTAATATTTTTTGTTGTGAAATAGATCACTGTTAAAAATGTTTTTATTTGTATTATTGATTGGGTTTGTAATTTATTTGTTTATCTTCGGTTTTTATTTTACTCAATATAGTTTCTTGTTTGTAACTTAACGTTAATAAGGTTTATATGTTTAAATATAATAAATATTTTTTGGTGCTATTAGCAATGAGTAATAATGCATTCTCTAATGGTGATATTGAAAGTTTTTCTGAATGGATACACAATGGTAATGTTGGAGGTACAGCGAAATCGTACTATTTCGAACAAGATTTTGACGATTCAAATGCAGAGAATAGCTCGATTTGGGTGAATGGTGGTAATGTTACTTTTAATACATCAGAGTTTAATGGGTTTAAATTGGGAGGAGAAGTACAGGGATCATACGTTAGTAACATCAATGATGATGATGATAGAACTGCGGGCAGTATAAACGCACAAGGTCTTGTATTATCAGAAGCTTTTTTGAAATATCAGTTTGGTGGTACGGTGTTTTCTGGAGGTAGACAACACTTTTCATCACCCTTGATCGCTAACTCAGGTTCAAGATTGATAAAAGAGTCTTTTGAAATGTATCAGGTATCTTCAAGTCATTTTGAGGATACTGATATTTCGATTGGTTATGTGACTAAATATCAGACTCGAACAGATAAATCATTTTATGTTGATAATGAATTTGTTGATTTTGATTATAATGGTTCTGGTTCCCCTGGCGACTTTTATAAGATAGGCAATGATGGCGTCTTTTACGCACAAGTTAATAAACGGATAGCTAAAAAAGTTAAAATTAACTCACAGTACGCAAATGTAATAAATGAAGTCCAAGCACTCTATGCGGATGTAGAATATACATTGCCAACTAACTTTAACAGTTATATTGCGGTGCAGTACTACAAAACTAAGTGGGATAAAAATGAACTAGTTGATAATGATCTTTTGGGCTTTAAAGTAGGTTTCAGCCAGGGGGGAGTAGATTTTTTCGCTGGTTATACATTAGCTGGAGGAAATGAAGGAGAAAATAGAGTTTTTAGAGGCATAGGTCAAGGAGCTTATTATCAGTTTACTGCAACTACTAAAACTGCGGGGGTTGCTGCATTTGAAGCGGGCACAAATTCGTATCAACTGGGGTTAGGTTCTACTATCTCTAATGTTAAAGGTAAATTATTTTATACATCTTTTGACAATCCCATAGTTGGAAAAGATTTAAATGAATGGACGGTTAATCTTGCATATCAATTTGATGGTAAACTAGCTAATTGCGGTATATCAGTTGATTTTTCAATCTTGGATTATGAAAATAATCAAAAAGATGCTACTGATTTAAGGACAAAGTTCTCTTATAGCTTTTAGCGGTTATAATTTATTAAAAACTTTATTTTTGGTAAAGGTTAATTCCCTATCAATGTTATTTTAATTGTAAATCCAGGCCGTCTTAAACTGCTTGGGTTTATAATTTCACATGATAAAATACCTCTAGATGATTAAAGTTGATCAAAAACTTGTCATTTGATAATTGTCTCAATATCCACTTTTACAAACAATCTCCAATAGAGTGTATTTTAGAACTAAGTAAATTTAATCACAAACCGACGGATATTTTATAACTTTTTTACATCACTAGCAGTAGTGGCTAAGAAATATCGGCTGCTACTTTATAAGACTACTGTAGAGGTTAAATTACGTTTGTAACTCAAACTTGTTTTTGCCCCTTTCCGTGTCAGAGCAGTAACCCCTTCATATATTACTCATCGAATTTTTCCATACCTGAAATAATAAATCAGGCAAGAATCCATGCCTGATCATATGACGGGGTAGACGTCCATATATGGCACGGTTAATTTAACTATGAGAAGGATTGGCGTTCAGATATCATTCGAGGCTTGAAATCACGTGGCTAGCATAACAAAGGAACAATCAATTGAGCGTAAAAGAAACCTTAGATGTTTGTCAGATATTCATCGAGACAGAGAATTCTGGTGCTGCCATTCTCACTTCATACCTAGCACCAGTAGCGATTGTGTTATCAGCATTTATTGCTGCTTTAGTTGCAACTTCGAGTAGCAAAAGAACACACCTATTGGATAAAAAAAGAGATGTAATTCTTGAGATTACAAGTGAAATAGCCAACTTACGCATGTATGTAGTAGAGAAAGTGCTTATAAAATCACAAGAATATAATGAAGAATACGCACTGCACGTCAGAAGGGAAATGCTTGAAATTACAAAAAAATTAGTTCTAGCAACGGATAAATTTTATGTAATAAGCTCAGACTCGAATAGTGCTCGATTAGAAAAGCTATATTTTCAGCTTATTGAAAAATTGTGGGAAGGAATAGATTATCACTACAACCCAACAGAAAATATAATACCAATTGATTACCTATGTAGTTTCAATGATTTAAGGGCTGACGTAATAGAGGTGCTTAACAACGAATTGAATGACTCTAATAAGACTTTAAAGACTTTCAAAAGCGCAATTAAAGCTACAAATACCTCAGCCACTAAGATGTTCAAAACCAGAAAGTAAGACAACAGATGTATAGCAGGATGGTGATCTGCAGTCACATAAAACGTGACCGTTTTCAGGCGTAACGCTCTGCTAGCATCAAACCGACGGTTTAATAATTCCTGACTATGGATCGCACTATACAAATGTTGAACTAAGCCGCTGCGCGGAGCCAAGTTCTGGCTCAACCGAGTGTATTTACCTCATTGAATCAGTTAGACTTAAAAAAGATGTGATGGAACACAATAATGACAAGGGAATTTCAATGAAACACGTGCAAATCAAACCATATATTCAATTCAAAACTGCTCTGCAGCTCAGAACTAGCATCAAAAAAAGCAAATTTCTATAACATAAAGCGTACCAATTAACCTGGACTCGACATCGGCTAAGTCCAAAAAGCGGTTTGTGCCATGCAACCAGCGCAACGCACAAATACTAAAACGTTAGGCGTTCAGACCAGCTATATCGCGGAGAATACACAAGTGGTTAATAATCATGCAATTTAGATTGCTGTCAGGTTTCATCATATTTATTGGCTCGTATTTACCGTTGGCCCTGATTCTTGCTGTGCAAGATATACCTATTTCATGGTGGAGTAGGTCATTTTGCGATCTTTCAGACATAGGGAGCTGTTCATTTAATCCCTTTAGCAACCCATATCTTTCTTTGGCCTTCATTTTAGTTACGTGTGTTTCAGTTATCATTTCAAACTTTTCTTTAAAGAAAATATCTTTCCCATTTGAAGGTGAAGTGAAAAGCTCGAAAACAATTCCAAACGATATTATTAATTACGTATTTCCCTATGTCGTTTCATTTATGGGAATAAGTTATGACGCTCCAGAAAAGCTACTAGGTTTTTCTGTGTTTCTATTTTGGATGTTTGCCATTACTTACAAGTCAGGGCAAATAATAATGAACCCTCTTTTGTTAATGTTTGGCTGGAAGTTGTACGAAGCAAAAATTCAAATAAACGGACAGGAACGCGATGTCAGAGTATTGAAAAAAGGCGTATTGACTCCAGGATACTACCAATTCCAATCTATTCAAGATTTCTATATTACAAGGGGCTGCCAATGACATCTGACTTTCAACAACTAAAATCATTTGATTTTTCTAGTTCAATACCACATTTATGGGTTTTTAAGGATAGCGCTTCAGCGGCAAGATTCAGAACTTTTTATGTTCAAACTGAAAATGAATTAAACAGTCAAATAAAAGGGTTTGTTGAAATAGAGATTGCAAGAATTACGGAGCATGCACCTTATTCATATATTGCACAGACAAATGAAAGTAGCTGCCTCACTATCGAACAAAATACGACTGATTTTAATAAGTTGAAAACACTTATAGATCGTTTGGAATCTGAGCATAGAATTGATGATAGTAAAGATCTCAAAGGTGCCAAAGGTTATGTTGTAAAATTTATTTCAAATGGCATTACTGTTTATGCTGTAAAGAGATCCACTTCAACATGGAAAACTTCGTACCCCAAAAAATATATAAATATGGTGTTTTCTAATGGGGAGCTCGCTGGAGTTGAAGATAATAGTTTTTCAATTGAGAAAAATTTTGATTTCTATGTAATTAACAACACCATATTTATAGCAAACAAACGTGGATTTGAATCATCAATGCAGCATCGCGAAGCATATGTTGAAGCATTTACCCAGTTACAAGCCTCACCTTCATTTAGTGGATTGTTCACCGACATTTCGGTAATTATTGAATATGTAGGTTCTAATTCAATACAGCTACGACGAATGGGCGTGATTGAAGAGAAAGGGATTTACAATAATCCGAATTTTATACCTAACCTAATGCGTGTTAACACATCTAGAAGCTGGGGTATTAATTTTGATTCCACAAGCAATACTATTGTTCCTTGTTCTGAAACTGCAAGGACTATCCTTCAAGTCCTTTTAGATCATCGCTTAATGAGTGAAATTACAGATAATATCTATGATGTCCCGGATGCAACTGAAGTTTAGGGGATAGTCTAACAAGTCAAAGCACTCGGATGCAGCGGAGCTGCGCCGGTGTTTGCAGCGTTAGGTTCGAGGGAGATATAGTGCCAAAAAATAGAAAAGCAATCACGCCTGATGTTTCAGCTGAAATTCTTTTCACGTCAGACCGGACGTGTTGTGTTTGCCGAGAAAGGGGGAAGCGAGTTCAGATACATCATATAGATGAAAATCCAAGCAATAACACTATCAGCAATTTGTCGGTACTGTGCTTTGATTGTCATGATGAAACCCAGATAAGAGGTGGGTTTGGAAAGCACTTAACCGCCCCATTGGTAACGAAGTATCGTGATGAGTGGCTTTTGCGTGTGAAACAACGACGAGATGAAGCAGATACTTTTGCTGTAAGTAAAATGGCAGGAGCAATTATATTGAATACCTCTAAAGAAAATTTAATTCCTCCAATTAGTAGCTTGTATTCATATCTAGACTCAATACCCGATATAAAAACTGAGCTGCTCGCCAAAGCTCAACCAGAATGGGACTCTGGTGTAACTGCGACAATGAACCAGGCATCATATGACTACATTGATGGGCTGCAAGGGGTGTTAGTTGGGCTGTCAAAGTTCTACTCTACAAAAGCATTTGACGATCAGGAACCGCACGAGTTTTTTTCAGAAATTATATCTTCACGCTTCCGCTGGCATCGCAGTCATTCAGAACCTGCCGGCCCAGGCACTGGCGGAACTATAATAGGAACTATATGTGGTGGCTCCGTCTCATCTGATGTAGAGAAAATGGTAGAAGATATGGTGTCATCGCTTATAGGTTATAGTGATGATTACAGCTGGAAACATTGGAAACGGCGGTGGGAAAACAAAGCAACCTAACAAATCGCTCAAGCACCGCCACTTCGTGGCTGGACAGTTTATAAGTTGCCGCTTAGCTCGGCGTTAATCCATAGAAATTTTAATCCGAAACTCACCAGTTAGAGTTAGGAATCTAGCTCGCTTTTGTCCATTTTCAAGTTAGCGTGGCCGAGACATGATGGTCTTGATGTTGGAATACTGGCGAAGCGAAAAGCGTTGTATCAGACAAAAAGAAATTAACATCTAGAGCTATGGTCAAAAGAAGAGCAAAACTGGCAGCCAATAAACGCTGTGGCGTTAAATCCAGAGCAACATAAAGAAGCTGCTTAACAATTTAGGCGACAACTGTCTTGAAAAACGCCGTTAACCGCATAAGGTAATGCTCTGCTAATTCTGGTCTAGAAAAATGCCAATCACTCATTGTTACCTCTAATTACACGCAATTATCTAACTCATGTATAATTATACGCAAGACAGGTAAATATGTGTAATTTGATTTACGTGTTTATTCCTGTTCAATTAATTATTGTCTGAAGGCGAAGGTGACAAATGATATTCTCACTATCGCTTCCCACCTTGGAATAGTGGTTCGCCCATCAAGACTTACATGCACATCGAAAACCCCAAAATTCCATTTAGGATGAATAGGTTAGGCCTATCCTACCACCCTTAAATCTTTATAATTCACTGATTTCGTTGATCTTTTTTGTAACCCATACACATTTGAGACTGAAAGCAGTCAACAACACCGAATTTGAGACCGACTTGTCTGAGGTTCAAAGAGGAATAGTCTTCTGCAATAAAATAAGGTTTTGATAACAAATTAGGATCTACAAGCAATTCTGAATACTGGTCCACGAGTTGCGAAGCAGTGGCCCATTGTGGGCGGAATATGCAATTAAGAGTGGCTCCTAACGTCTGGTTTTCTTGTCCTCCCGTTGGGCTATCTGTTTAAGGGGTTGTGCCATACAAAAAGTAATTTAACAATAACTAAATTAGAGTATCACCGGCACGGTTCTGTCCTGTCCAAAAGTGAGTTTGCCAAGCTATAAAGTTGAGAGTGTTTTTCACTGACCACTAGAGTTCTTTCCTGTCTCTATAGGAAGTCAAATGAGTCTAAATGTAGACTTCACCAATGACGTCTACAACTTAATGACCAAAGAAAATTATTGATTATTAAATCCATGAAAAACGAAAAACATGTATTCAAAAAGAATAAATCAATGACTTACGCTATGTTTTTCGTTTTCACATGGATCTAATCTCGAATTATTTCGCAACTTATAGAATAACTATTAACTCTTAATAAATATTGGAATTTACATTCGCTCTAACTTAAGCATTCCCACCCAATTCAGTCCCTTTTATGTACTCGATAAACGCCTTTGCATGCCCACCTTCGCAAACAGATAGGGCTGTGATATTACCGAATGCGGGTATTGGTTTATTGTTAAACCAAAATATGACCTTGTCAGGCTCCTCTGCCCAACTGAGCAATACAGGGAAGAGATAAGCTTGTTCTTCAATTGTAAAAAAACACTCTAGATTCTCTTTTAGTTGTTCATAAGAAGCTTGTATATAAGTCATCAGTTATGCCCTTAATGGTTAAATAAAATCCTAAGTAAGCCTATGTTTTTGATGGTATTTATTCAATTTAAAACTAGTGGGACACCTGACTTTCAGGTTTTTACATCAAACGTCTAAGCATTTTGAAGGTAAGAATATTTATGTACAAGAATTGTGTCTGAATTTATATGGTTAAGTGTCTGGCAGATAATGAGTTTAATATCAGATTATTTTAAAGCATTCTTGTTGAACCATTTCAAATTCTGGTTTTGGAATATGGATAACCTCGTCGTCACTACCGTTCAATATAACATTAAAAATCTCCCGTACATTGAGTTGAAACGGCTCAAGCATCTGTTCGATGCTCAGTTATCTAAAGACTTAGTTGGTAAAACAATTGCTGAACGAGAAAATTGAACGGTGTCTGCTTCATTAGTAATGAAGCAGGAGCGTATAGCAATCTTAAAACAACTAAGTGTCAGTGATGTTTGGGGGACTGGACGGCGTATTAGCAAGAAACTAGAGCTAATGAATATTCATTCGGCATTTCAATTAGCCTCTATGCCGCCTATTTTGGCAAGAAAGCAGTTTAATATTGAGATTGAACGTACGGTTCGTGAGCTCAACGGACAAGCGTGTAAAGTATTGGATGAAGAAAGGGCAGATAAAAAGCAGATCTTCTCAACCAGAAGCGTTGGAGAGCACATAACTGATTATGAATCGCTATTACAAGCATTGGGTAAACATGTCTGTATTGCAGCAGCTAACAGCACGCAAACAAGTCTCAAACTTCAAAACCATGCTGGTTTTTGCCAGTAACTCACAGCATTATGAGCGTCCTGTCAGCTATAAAGTTGTAGTGCATTTCCCCAGCCCGACGAGTTGTACTGTCGATCTCACTAAAGGAATGAGTGGTGCCGCAGTTCAGTTATTACGTGACGGTGTGCGTTATTATCTAATCGGTATTGGAGTTATCGATTTAGTCAGTGATAAGCGCAACCAGCTCGATTTATTTAACCCTCCTACTGCAAATCCTCTACGGATGCTTTCCTTTGACAACATTAATCAACGTTATGGCCGTGATACCTTATTTTTAGCAGCACAAGGAGTTGAGCATAATTGGGCCATGCTCCGTGATTCCCCTACCCCTCAGTACACGACTAGTTGGGGCTGTTTACCTAATATTAAGTGCTAAAAATTTTAGTTAAGTGGCAGGATAATATTCTTAATTTTTGCGCTGTTGATTGTTGGCTGAAGCTAAAATCGTTATATGTAACGGTTTCATGAAAGAAGATATGGCGACTAAAAATGATTAAATTTAAAGATCGACAGCTTGCTTTAAATGATCAAGCCCAAAAGTGAAAGATCAATCAAACTATTTTGATCATAAGCTCTAAAACTGCATGACTTAACCTGTTAAACGCAGCCAGCTACCTAGGCCTTAATACTAAAAATCATGAGTTGCTCTCTTCGAAGAATACCAATGATGAGTGGTATTTCTCGAAGACTGAGTGCGTGAGATAGTAGTGGAAGACACTTCGAAAAGTTTTATTGGCTATCGAGTTGAGGTAACTTCCAGATGTACCGGCCTTTCATTTTGTACCTATCAACCCAAGTATTGTCTTGCTGCCAGAAGATTCTCCGTTTGATACGACTTCCGCTGACGGTATATCAAGGCTGAACTATGCAATTGTCACTGATAGCAGATCAGCCTATTGGTGCCATGATATAAATCGGCTGATCAAACTCCCCGCTTAAATCAGGGGTTCTACACCGGAACCCCAGAAAATTCCGTCACTAAAGCTAATGACCATCTGATTTGTATGATATTGAATAAATTACGGGTCATGTGACAGTTTTTAACGTCAAAATCGTCGTTTATGCTTTGTCACTAAATCGGTCGTTTACGTGACATCTCCTCTGATTGCTAGGTCGGTGTTTTTCAAGACAGTTGTCGCCTAAATTGCTAAAATCTTCCTATGAGCCTCCTTAAAATTGGCCGACCTCTCTTTCTATTGGTTATTATCTGAAAGATTGAACATAAAGCTAATTTGTATTCAAAATTAAATTGAGAAGCATTTGTTAGGAAAAAATGCTGGTGTTTGATTGCTAAAGTGGCAGTATTCATTTGAGTATCGTATTGTTAAGTAATACCACAACCGATAGCATGATCTGTAATATTTCAGAATCAGTAGGTGTACCATGCTAGAAATCTCGAGTAACGTAATCATAGGCGATTGGGAAGTTGAACTTAACGCAATAAGATCAGCTGGAAATGGAGGGCAAAATGTTAATAAAGTAGCAACAGCTATCCACCTGAGATTTGATATTAATCGTTCATCTTTACCAGCGATTTATAAAGAAAAAATTCTTAAGCTATCTGATAGTCGCATTTCCTCAGATGGTGTAATCATTATCAAATCACAACAGTTCAGAACTCAGTTACAAAACAAAGAAGCCGCACTAGAGCGTCTAAAAGAACTAATTTTATCCGCAATGATTATTAAAAAATCTCGAAGAGCATCAAAACCAACATTTGGCTCACAGTTACGCCGAATGGATAGCAAAACGAAACGAGGAGCATCTAAGGTAATGAGGAAAAAAGTAGATTTCTAGTAGGTCAAGAAGCTAAAAAATTACAGAAGTGAAGTCTTAGTATTGAGAATTAACAAAAAATCGATAAATACTAAATTATTGTATCCTCTCTTTTTAAAACTAATAAATACCATTTATAGTAATAGTCTTTGAATAAAAATATTGAGAAAGAGGGTTAATTTAAGATTTTCAATATTAAAACTAGAATGAAGACATTGGATAGTATGTTACGTATCGAATGCGGAAAAGCTAGAGCAATGTTGATAGATTGACAACTTTTACTTCATTTTGCATGTATCTGGGAAATTGGCATTTTATAATTACTTTGCCACTTTTGGTAATACGGTGATCGGCTTTTTCAAGCAGCTTTTGTTGGTAGAACTCGGGTAAAGAAGATGAGGCAATATCAAAGCTGAGTTGCGCTGCGGTTGATACTTTATTGATATGCTGGCCACCCGCACCACTTGAACGGACAAACTGCCATTCAATTTCGTTATCTTGCAATATGACGCGTTGAGTTATTTGTATCATTCGGTTGTAGTGTTCCCCTTAATTAACGGTCATAAACCTGTAACGCTGCTTACTGTTTTTAAAGCGGCATGTTTATGTGCTGTAGTTACATTCTACCGCAATCTGGGAAACTTTTCAGGGTTGTCTGCTGTGACATGTATGGCAAGAAGTGGTTTAGCCTTAGCATGGATATTGAACTAAAAAGCCTGACAGGCCTCAGAGTTATTACATATTTAATGAAATAACTAGAATAGTTTTGTTATCATGAGCGCCATTGTCGCTTTACACGATAACATCACCGTATAAAGTCTGTTCTATGGCCTAGTTAGAGGGCCGGAGTTGCCGTTATGTTATGCCAAATCCCCGATATCACTAAAGGTGTCATCAGCTTATTTGTCAGTGGCCGTTTATCGGCACAAGATTACCGTACCCGTTTACAGCCCGCCATTAAGAGTTATCGTAAAGACTGGAATCAAGTGTGTCTTTATATTGAAGCTGATGTGTTGTTAGAAGGCTGGGAGTTTGGCTCATTAACCGGTAGCGGAGAAGTTCAGTTACCTGCGTTTGATGCGTTAGTGTTTGTGGGCGGCCCAGATTGGGTGGGTAATTCTGTTAGGCTGATGGGACCCTTTATGCAGGGCGAAGTTGCATGGTTTCCATTAGAGCGTAAACAAGAAGCCATTACTTGGATTGCCAAACGATCTCTGTGCTAAGGGGCCTGTAAATTATTTGCTGGCACCTTTTTACTCGGTTATCGCTTATTTGTTTCGAACATTGGTACATCATAAGTTCTAAGCTGTAGCTAATTATCACAAACTACTGCAGAATTCATCTCGAAAGGTCATCAGACCCTAGATTTTATTATTTTAGAAAAGGATAGCTTATGTCATTGTCAAAGTTGTTTGCCGTATCAAGTGCATTATTGTTAACTCTTAGCTTAACGGCATGTGCTCCAGAAGTGGGTAGTGAAGCTTGGTGTAAGCAAATGAAAGAAAAAGAAAGTGGTGATTGGACTGCCAATGAAGCAGCTGATTACGCTAAGCACTGCGTATTTAAATAATATCGTTTAGGAGTGGGTGGTTGAGTCATACCGTTTTGCCTTTTATGGCTAATATAGCCAAGTTATTGATTGCTTTAGTACTACTGCAATTTGTGGGTGCCAATTTAGGTGCGCATCAATTACATGTGGGTAACAGCAACGAAGAGCAAAATAACCATCCACATCTTCAGTTTACTACCGAAGTGATAAGCCTCGCCGAGTGTGTCGATTGTGCTTGTGCACTTGACGGTTCATTGCTGCATTCGGTAAATGATGATCATCAGCATGCTGACAATGTTACCGATGTTGAGCAAGTTGATGTCTGTTTAGATTGTCAGTGTCATGGTGGTCATGTGACACTTGCTAAGCTTAACGATAATGTTGTTAGTGAACATTTTCATGACCTTTTTACCGATACCAAACTTAACTATTTACCTCCTGAGTCTTTCCCTACTTATCGCCCTCCTATCGTTTAATCCCTTTAAAACACGTTTTTACTGTTTAGCTTCACCTCTATATTCGCTGTTATTGTGCTAATGAATGCTTTTTTGCATTCCATCATGGCGTGATACCTCGCTTGAATGACGGTGGCTAAGCCTATTTCCGTTGATATTTATTGTCGACGGTCTAGATTGTTTTTAGGATTAACCATGAAAATCAAATCAGTCCCAGCACTACCTTTATTGGCAGCATTAAATGCCAACGCTATGTTGAGCCATTTAGTGAATCATTTTGTGAGTCATGCTCAGTTAAATGTTGCGCCATGCACTCAGCCCCTCTCTCCGTCAAGCATTCGACAATATGACCGCACTAACTCCAGCGTTTCGCGGGCATTATTGTTCAGTGCAGCGCTATTGTTATCATTATTTGCACTGTCTAGTTCGGCTGTGCAAGCCAGCAGTGAATCAACAGAGGCGGCTCATCAAGAGTCGTTGTTAACCTTAAGTGCAGAGCAGCGCCAGCTGGCGGGAGTGGAAGTGGCTGAGTTAAGTGCGACTGCGTTTAATTTACAGGCCGTTGCCACCGCTCAGCTGGTTGTAGATAAAGACAAAACTATCACCATAGCGCCGCAATTAGATATGCAGGTGCTTAAGCGCCATGTGGTGCCAGGGCAACAGGT
>TARA_R110002167_G_scaffold107601_3_pt1 | contig 13247 bp, 15 predicted proteins | sample TARA_R110002167 | Tara Oceans TARA_R110002167 (sample SAMEA4398238) | marine metagenome | biome: Polar Biome; feature: [MES] marine water layer (ENVO:01000295) within the mesopelagic zone...; material: water (ENVO:00002006), including particulate matter (ENVO:01000060) such... | reverse complement strand
TCGGGTTTGGTCATCTTTCTATCTCCTTGTTTGATCCACCCAAATAAGGGCGGACAACATTAAATAAGATAAGCTCGGAATAATTACGCAAAAAATTAAAGACCATTGCTCTACTTGACTTGACATCTCGTTATGCTCCTATTGACTAGTTAATAGAATCCTATTAGGTATAGGACAAAAAAAAACTACTCTTCTTTTTCTTCTTTTAAAATTTCTTTCGCTTTCTCAAATGTGAGCCGTTTGGCTCCTTCAGACCGGGAAAGGGTTTCCCCGGCTCTATTCTCTAAAATACGAATAGCTTTAAGGATTATCTTTTCCTGCTGATCTGTAACCAATATCTGAATAGACTTATTTTTCATATTAGCAATCTAATGCTTTTCTAATAGTTTGTCAATAGGAAAAGTGAAAATAAATAAAAAAAGATTTTAAAAGGTTTAAATACAATAGTTTATGAGCAAAGTTTTTTTTATCAGGATAATAGTTTGGTGATTGTTGCGTAATGACAGGGAAATAGAAAACTGATAGCCGGGGCGAAATATTGAGGGAAAGGAACAATGAAATTATATTCAGGTTCGGACGACCGACCGGGCTGGAGAAATCGTATAAATGAATAGATAATACCAGCACCAAACCCAGCACCTTGACCAGCCGACCATCCAGCATTAAATACTGGTCAAGAGGTAAATACCCATAAAATAAGGGCTTATATGATCTCGTTTCTGCCGTATAAGGGCAGAAAGGAAAGCTAAACCATTGATAACAAAGGATATTATTTTTTAAGGTATCTGTTTTTTTATTTGCTCCAGACCCTCAAAAGTTAACTTCCACCATCCCCCATCGCACCATGACCACCTTGAACATCTTAATTATACTTGCTCGCCCTTATTTCATAATATTCTAATACTTGCCCCCTGCCCTCTGCTAACTCCTTGTTTGTCAAAGCCATACAGCTATAGTCTTATTTTATATGACTTTAAGTGACCTTGCGTAAGTCCCGCATGAGGCGTTTTTATTTTTCATTTTCTGTTTCAATCTGGCCTATATATAGGATTGTTGAGGTGGTTAATAAATTAGCCGTTTGGTTAATAAAACTGTTGACGGGTTATGTATAAGCAGATATAACGAAGATAGGAGCGTTGTATATTTTTTTACATAACGACTCGTTATGTACCTAGAGGAATAACGCATGGGCGACATTTCTGAAAACTTCAATCGAAGTGAGTTTGCTTGCAAGTGTGGTTGTGGACTTGTTGGTGTTTCTGATTATTTAATTTCATTACTACAAATTGTAAGGACTTCTTTAGAGGAGTCTATGGTTGTGACAAGTGGAACAAGGTGTTCTATGTGGAACATTGAAGTTGGCGGTTCTGCTGGATCAAGCCATGTGCCAGATTCGGGCGGTCTTTCCTATGCGGTAGATATCAAGTGCGACAATTCTGTTTTTCGTCATAAGTTGTTGACAGCAGCGACACCTGTTTTTGATCGCATAGGCATTGCGAAAACTTTTGTTCATTTCGATGTAGACGCAAATAAATCTGCTGGTGTTGTTTGGCTGTACTAAAAAATTTTTTAAAAAAAAGGTGTGATGTGAATACAAAGAAAGTAGTTAAAAAGCCAAAGCCAGTTAAAAGGCCAAGTCCAGGGGGTTACTAATGGAAGCAATTGTTGGTTTGATGTCAAAGATGCCTGAGTGGTTGATGGCGATAGCTGGAGTGGTAACAGCCTGTACTGCATTAACGGCTCTTACTCCGACAAAGGTTGACGACAAGGTATTCGGTGTTTTGACCAAGGCTGTAAATATGGGGTTGAAGATGACAAACATCATGGCAGGTAATGTTATGAAGAACGAAAACAAGGATGACAAAAAATGACAATGGCCTTGGTTGGTTTGGCTATGTTGATCGGGGTGGTGTTATGGGCTGTAAGAGTTGGAAGGAAGAGTGCAGAGCATAGCATTTTAAAGGGAACGATAAAAAAGGTTGGGAACATAAATGAATTTAACCGGAACGAGGATGAGGAAGCTGAGAGACAGGTTAATAGTTCTGGCGATAATCCTAATCCTGTTATGGCTCCCTGGCTGCGTAAGCGGTAACAAGTCGGGTGCGTTTCCGATTCATGCTCGCCCGGTATTGCCTAAAGCTTTAGTTGAGCCAGATAAGGCATTTGTTAAATGCGGTGATGATTACTACTGCGTAACCCTAGAAGATTTGAATGGGTTGAGGGTGTACACAATTGAGATGGATTCTTTGGTGCGTAAATATGAGTACGCAACTGGGGTGATAAATGAGTAAAAAAAAATTCGTTATTTATTGGACGGCAAGACTTACTACGATGACCCGACTGCTGAGTACCCTGCCCCGAAAGATACTAAAAAGGGGCCAAGTGATTCGGGTGATGGCACAAGAATTTGGCCTTGTTATGTTTACGATGCAAGCGGTGAGCTTATCAGGATTGAGTACCCAAAGAAGGTTGATATCCCGTGGATAGGCTGGCGTTAATGTTTGTTGTCGTTCTTGTGACTGTTTTGCTGGCTATGTCAGTGAGGGCAGAGAAACTTCCGGTTCCTGATTTGGGTAGCTTGAAAAAAGCCCCGGTAATTATTAAGTATCAGGGTACGGCTCATGCGGTTTTTAATTTAGGTGGAGTTTATTTTTTATACAAAGTTACTAGCCCTGCGGTTTCATATTCGCAATGTGACGTTTTGCAGGTTATGGGCAGGGAGTTAAGAGTAGTTGGTCATAATCCTTATGGTTATTTGTATTTTGTGGAGAGCAAGCCCGTAGCTTTTAAGACGAATCATAATCCTCAATGGACGGACTTAATAAAGAGGACTTTTGAAAATGGAAGATGAAGAGGGTCTGGATTGGGACACTGTGATGAAAAAAAGAATGAGGGCATTAACATCCAAGTCTGTTCAGGGTTATATCCATTGGATCGCAGGTGCTTTGCATGAGTTTAATTATTTAAGTTCTCCATATTATTTGGAGCATAAGGAGATAACGGTTGACTACAGATTCGCTAATAACTGAACCCCCTGCGAAGGAGGCTTTCCCAGCATCCATACCTAAGTTGGACATGGACTTGTTCAAGGTTTGGCAGGGCGCATTTGAGCGTATTGGCGGGATAGAAGCTCTTGTTGATTGGGCGAAAGATGACAAGAACAAGAAGAAGTTTTTTGAGATGGGTGTTTCGTTGCAGCCTAAGAACATCAAGGTAGAGCAAGAACATAAGATTCGCTTTGTTGAGGTTCCGATGAAAGTTGGCAGACCGGAGCTGCGTAAAGGTAGTGATGTTATAGACACGCATGGCGTTGAGGTTAGTACAAGCAGATTAGCCAAAGCTGGTGCTGATACTCCTAACAAGAATATGGGGCGTAACTGGACGGAAAAGGGTAAAGCTAAGAAGTTAAAGCGTGACAAGAAATTAACTGCGGATCGTAAGGCGGAAGGTAAAGATGGCTTTAACGGCTGAAGAAAAGCGAGAGGCGGAATGTATTTGGTCGCCTACCGGGAAACAGCGTGAGTTCCTTGGTGCTTCTTATGACGAGGTACTTTATGGAGGAAGTGCTGGCGGAGGAAAAACGGACGCTATGCTCATAGATATGCTGGGCTTGGGTCAGAACGCTTTGAATTGGTCGAGGTATAGGGCGATTTTATTTCGTAGAACTTTCCCAGAACTTAGTGAGTTGGTGGATAGATCAAGGGAAGTTTACCCGGCAATTTATCCAGGGGCCACTTATGTTTCTTCAGAGCATGAATGGCGGTTTCCGTCTGGTGCAAAAGTAATGTTTGGTTATATGGATAAAGATGAAGATAGATTCCGCCATCAGGGTAATGAGTATCAATGGGTTGGTTGGGACGAGTTAACTCACTGGGCTACGCCTGTTTGTTACAAGTATCTGCAATCAAGAACACGGTCAACTAATCCGAAAGTTCGCTGTTTTACCAGAGCAACAACAAATCCCGGTGGTAGGGGTCATGCGTGGGTTAAGAAGTATTGGCAGATTCCGAATGATGGGCTGGGAACTAAGTTTGCTCATGTGGAGAGGGTAGGAAAGCACAAGGCTGTAAGTTTCAGGCAGTTTATTCCGGCAAGGCTGGAAGATAACCCGTATCTGAACGAAAGCGGTTATCGGGAAATGCTGTTACGGATGCCTGAGAATGAGCGCAAGAAATTACTTGATGGGAGATGGGACGTTGTTGAGGGACAGTTCTTTACTATTTTCGATCCAGAAAAACATATTGTTAAGCCTTTTAAGATTCCTTCACATTGGCCTCGGTGGAGAGCTATGGATTGGGGCTCTACAAAGCCATATTCCGTGGGCTGGTACACCATTGATCCAGACGGTGTTATTTATCGTTACCGGGAGTTGTACGGTTGGGGTGGTGAAGCAGATGTGGGAACTAAGGAATCTGTTAGGCAAGTTTGCCAGAAGATGCATGAAATGGAGAAGGAAGAAAAAGCAAAAGGTATTGAGTTTCGCAATAGCCCTGCGGATTGTTCGATTTGGTATGCGAGGGGTGAAGGCGTAACGATTGCTGAGTTATTTAAGAATGACGGTATTAATTGGAGGCCATCGAAAGGTGGAGCTGGTAGTCGGTCTAATGGCTGGGTTGTTTGTACCCAGTTTTTTGAGAACGGCAAGTTTAAGGTGTTTGATAACTGTAAACACTTTATTAGGACGGTTCCTGAGATGCAGGTTGACCCTGCAAAACCGGAAGATATAGAAACAAAATATCAAGAGGATCATGTAGCTGATGAGTTTAGGTACTCGCTTGTGTCAAGGCATCGGTTTGTTAAAGCCCCGCCAAAGCCAAGCCGTCCTGATTATATGTCCTTTGATTACATTGTGGCAATGGATGAGAAGGATCGAGCAAGTGATCGTTCAATTTATAGGTTTTAATAAAAAAACAAAGGAGATTTAGCACGATGATGAACATGAACACAGTAGTTGAAGCAGCAGCAGCAACCGCAACGGGCGCAAGTGTTGAACAATCAACCACTCCATATCTACCGGGATCGCAAGCTATTTGCATGATCGTCCCTAATGGTTTTTCTGGAACGGCAATTCTTCAGGGTTCTGATGACAACTCCACTTGGAGTACTGTTAAAACTTCTGGTGCTTTGACAACTTCTGGGATTCCAATAATGGCTCAAATTGAGTTGAAAAAGTATATGCGTTCAAACGTAACTCGTAGTGCTGGTTCTGTATCTATCTACACTCTAAATGCGGGTTAGTAGCGAATGGATGAATATTCTAGCAATAGTGATGAATCTCTAAAACCTGCTGGGTTTGCTGGGACACCTGATTCAAAGCGTGAGGTCACTGAAGCCGAAAAAGCATTGGCTCGTAAATGGGGGGAACGATTGCGTTCCGCCCAGGCTTCTATGGGGCCGTGGTATACGAAGATCAAAAAATACCGCAAGTATGTTCGTGGGGATCAGAATAGTGATTCGGGTGGTGGGTTAGTGAGAGCTAACTTGGTTCATTCGCATATCAAGCGTTCCGTGAACAAAACTTATGCTAGGAATCCAAAGTTTGCTATTCGTCCAGTGGAGAATGTAAACCCTTCTGCATACCAGAAAGTTCGTTTGTTTGGGAAAACGGCTGAGATTGTTCTTAACCGTTATTTTGAAGATGCGGATTTGAAACGTAGAGGCAAAGCCTGTTTACGGGCAGCTAAAACTACTGGTATCGGTTGGGCTAAAGTTTTCTATCAGACGATCACAGAACCAGACCCAATAATGAAAAACCGAATGAAGGATGCTCTGGACGATTTGGAGCAACTTCAATTACTCAAATCTAATGTAGAAAGCAATGAAGATTTGGGGGAACGGGATCGGAAAATATTGGAGTTGGAGCAGTTTGTTTCATCCTTAGAGCAAGAATCTGAAAAGATTATATCTGAGGGTTTGACGATTGATGTTGTAGATTCTGAGCGAATCTTGCTGGACTTATCTACAACTAAAAACTTTGATGATTATATTCGGACCCCGTTTATAGCGGAAGAGATTTTAATGACACCGGATGATGCCAAAAGGCGGTGGGGGGAAATTCCTTTAGGAACTAAAACTTGGAATGTAGACGATAGCAAAGTTTCTATAGAATCCCCGGCTGGTAATTCATCTAACTCCACTAAGAAGGAAATCATTAAGGTTTGGGAAATTTGGGATCGTGAAAATAGGCTAGTTCATTATCTTCCAGATGGAGCAAGCGAATTTATTCAAGAACCGTTAAAACCTCAAGTTGTTGGTGAGCAATGGTTTCCGTATTTTCCTTTAGCAACAAACATAGTTGATGGGCAGTTTTACCCTGTTTCAGATGTTGAGTTGTTGATGGAACTTCAAGATGAACATAATTCTGCTAGGACTCGATTTGCAGCTCACAAGGATATGTCTATACCGCATTGGGTTGGTAAGCGTGAAGATATATCAGAGAAAGATGCGAAGGCGATAGCCTCTGCTAAAGCGGGTGAAATTGTTTTAGTAGATGCTGCTGCGGGTAGACCGCTAAGAGAATCCATTGATGTTTTCTCTCCTCCTCCAATTGATCCGTCTGTATATGGAACTGAACATACTGAAAGAGATATGGAGCGTGTTGCTGGTGGTGGCGAAGTAACGCAACCAAAAAGTAATCGTTCAAGAACTTTAGGTGAGGCTCAATTACTTACCCAGGATGTCGGTGTGCAAACAACGGCTGATACGGATGAAGTTGAGGATTGGTTTAAGCGTTTAGCAAAACATACTATTGAAATTCTTCTGCAAGTTTTAACTAAAGAACAAGTGGAAGGTATTGCTGGGCCAATGGCTCGTCCAAAGGTTGATGAACAAACTGGAGTTGCTACTGGAGAATTAGAGGAAGGGGCGGTTTGGCCTGAAGAGTTATCTAAGGGCGAAATATACAATATGCTCCGAATCCAAATTCAGGCTGGTTCCTCTGGTCATCCTAACGTCAACAATGAGATGAAGATTTGGACTCAATTCATTATGCCAAAGATAACCGAACTTCTTGTCTCTGTGTCTGATTTGCGTGAAAAGAAACAGGATGATTTGGCTGATAGTTTGGTCAAAGTGGCTCAAGAAACACTTAGGCGTATGGATGAACGGTTTGATGTGGATGAATTTATTCCTTTGCGTAAAGACAAGGAACCGGATCAATCACAAATTCAGCAAATGCAACAGGCTCAAGAAGCCCAGCAATTGCAGATGGAGCAATTAAAAGCTGATATTGAGGAAACCTTATCTAAGGCAGCGAAGAATAATGCAGAGATCGGGAAAATCCAAGACAGTGTTGAGCAAGGAAAATTTAAGGATGGTATGGATGCTTATAAGGCTGAAACTAAGTTTTCTCTGGATAAGCAAAAAATTGTGGATCGGCAAGAAGAAACGGCTACTGCAAATGCTGTAAAGCTTGCTGGTGCAACGAAGAATAATAATTCTGAGTAAATCGGGGATATTTATATGACAGACGTAAATGTTGTGGATTCGTCATCCACAGTTGAAGATCAAAATTCGGACGTAAGCCGGGAATCGTCAACGGCAGTTGTAGAAGAACAAGACGTAAAAGTTGAGGATTCGTCATCCAAAGAAACAATGGCTGATGCTATCAAAACTGCGCTTGAAGATGAAGGGGCTGAGTTTGAAGAGGGTGAAGAACCAGACGAGCCTGACGATCCTGAAAGCAAAGAAGAAGATGAGCCAGAAGCTAAAGAAGAAGATGAACCAGAAGCTAAAGAAGCTAAAGAAGATGAAGAACCTGATATCCATGATATGCCTGAAGGCTTGAAGCCAAAGGCGGAAGAACGGTTTCAAAATCTTGTAAATGATAATAAAGAGAAGGCTGCATATATAGAGCAAGCAAATGAAGCTTTAAGCAATATGCAAGAAGCGGTTAAGCAGACAGGTTTGGATGCTGAAGGGTTTGGACACCTAGTAGATTTTGCAAGGATGACAAATTCTAACGATCAACAAGATCGTAGAGAAGCATTTAATCTGATTAAGTCTGAATATCATCGGCAAGCCCAGTTATTAGGTGAAAAAGTTGAGGGGGTAGACCTCTTGGCTGATTATCCTGAATTGCGTGGGCGAGTAGATGATTTTGAATTGAGTGAAGATGATGCCCTGAAAATTGCCAATGCAGAAAGGTTAATGGCGCAACAACAAGAAGCAACCAAGCGTTCAACCCAAGAAGCTGAAACACAAAGAGCTTCAAGTTCTGAAAAGGAAAACGCTCTGGGGCAAGTAAGCACATTTATAGACTCAATGAAAAAAACAGATATTGATTTTGAATCAAAAAATTCAAAGTTAATGGGAATGGTTGAGGAAATTCGCCAAACCTACCCTGCTAATCAATGGCCTTCAGTTATCAAACATCTTTATGGTGCAATGGGTTCATCTTCAAACCAACGAATCGAAAACAAGAAATCGGCTGCAAATCCGGTTGTTTCTTCTGGTGTGTCTACTGGTGAACAAGTACCAACGACAATGCTAGAGGCAATTAATCAGGCTTTGGATGCCGATTAATAAGGAGTTTGAAAGATGCCATTTACAGCAGATCAACTAGCTATAGCAGGTAAAACCTCGCTAGAGTATTACCTTAAAAATAAAAGTTCTGACCAGATAGCGCAAGAGCGTCCCTGGTTAAAAGAGCTTATGAAGTCCAAGGGGTCTATGCCCGGTGGTAAAGAAAATGCCGTGGTTCAGCTCCGATACCGCTACCAATCTAACTTCCAGTTTTTTAATGGAAGGCAGCAGGTAACGTACAACAACCGTTCTACGATTGAGCAAGCTTCTTTTCCTTGGCGTTCCGCACATGATGGTTTCGCTATCGAAGAAGATCGCTTGATCCAGAATGGTATCAGCCTACTTGATGATAAGAAGGCTGCGGTTAATTCAGGTGCGGAACGATTAATGCTTCAAAACCTTTTCCAAGAGCAAATTGAAGTTATGGATTTGGGTTTTGATGAGCAATTCGATCAGAAACTTCTGCTTGATGGTTCTGGTGGGACTAATGACATTGATGGTCTGGATCATTTGGTTGCATCAGACCCTACTACTGGAACTGTTGGCGGAATTGATCGTTCTGTTGCAGCTAATTCATGGTGGCGAAACAATGTTCAATCTGGATTGACTACAACTACTACCACTGGAACGATTATCGACAAGATGGAGATTGCTTGGCGTGATTGTACCAAAAATGGTGGACGACCTAATTTCATCATGGCTGGTTCCGACTTTATTGACGGATACCGTAACTTCATGTTGAAAACCTACGGGCGTGTTAACTACTCCTCTGGCGACCAATTTGTTGTCGAAGGTGGTACTGAAATGCTGAAATTCAAGGGCGTTCCGGTTATTTGGAATCCAACTTTTGATGACTTGGCTGTTGCTTCACCAACGTGGCCTAAACGATGTTATTTCATTAACAGTCGTTATATGCAGTTGAAGGAAATTCAAGGTAAGATTTCCCGCAAACCGCCTCGCCCTTATGACCGTTACGAGCATTATTTCGGTATGACATGGCGTGGAGCTTTGTGCATGACAAGGGCTAATGCCCATGCGGTTCTTTCTATCGCATAAGGATTGTGGCGGAGCCGAAAGGCTCCGCCCTTTTTAAACTTTTTGGAGGGTTTTATGTTAGCAAAACAATGTGATGTCACTGTTTACAAGGGTATGCAAACCAAGATCGCTAAGACTGTATTTGAGCATGAAGTAAAAATGTTGGAAGCTATTTATGGTGATGGTACGGCTGAAAAATATAGTAGGCGTGAGCTTGTAATGCCTGAAGGTAAAAAGTATCAGGTTGAAGGTGATGTTATTCGGTATGAAGTTGAGGAAATTGATTACCACGAAGAGTATGACCGTCTTTCATCAATTTACGGGATGCACCCAGAAATAAGGCTAACTTGGGTTGAGTATGTATATGGCCCAAGGCATGACAATACGCTTGAGAATGAAGCTTCCGCAAAATATACCTCTGAGTTTGGTAAAGGGGCTTATGCAGCTCCTTCTAATAAAAAAGACAGAGCTGAAGCTGAAGGAGATGGACTTGAATCTTTGACCGGGAATGAACTGAAAGCTTTATTGAAAAGTAAAAATGTAGATTATACGCCTATGGCTAACAAACGTATTTTGCTGAACCTTGCAAGAAAGGCTGGATTAGATGGCATTACCACTAAAGAGAACATTGGGGGAATTGCGACAGGAGTTGCGTGACCGTCTTGGCTTTGCTTCTACTGGTGGCAGGTCGGGGGCTAATACTTCTATCATAGATAGTTTCCTCAGAAATGCACAGTCGCAATTATATTGGCAGTTTGATTGGAAATTTTTAATTTCAGTTAATAAGTCAATCGTCACTAATCAGTCCCAGACTTTATATGATTGGCCTGATGCGGTAGACCCAGATAGGTTGATTGCTGTACTTGCTGAAGACACAGGATCGTCTTCACCCAATATCTATCCTTTAATTGAGGGCATAGATTGGCCTCACGATAACTATACAACTACTGAGCATAAGCCTGTTCGGTATGAAATTAGGGATCAAATAGAAATCTGGCCTGCCCCTGACTCAGCCAACTATACGATTTGGCTGGAACACGTTCAACGTCTGGGGAGATTTACACAAGATGCAGATAGAGCAAGTATTGATGGGGATTTAATTTTGCTCCATGCAATTAGTAACGCTAAATCCCACTATGGTCATCGTGACGCACAGGGATACGTCCAGCAATTAAACGCTTTATTGCAGCGTTTAAAGTCTGGGGGAATGGGAAGCAAGCGTTACTCACGGCTAAATTCTGCGGGTAGCGTGTCTCACGATAGGGAATATTCTCAATTTACTCGCCATGTTCATGTGGATGATATCTAAATGCCAGTAATTACGTTTCAAGATTTTGGATTAGGTAAAGACTTGAGGAAAGGTGCGTCCGTTTCTGATGCTAACCGTTTGAGAGAACTAAAAAACGGTTATGTAACAACGGGTAAGGCTATCCGCAAACGCCCAGGCACAACTTTAATTGCTCGGCTTGAAACTGGTACTTTCGGTTTAGTACCTGCTCTTGGAAAATTAAATACCTTTACCGAATCAGGTTCAATCACTCATGCCAATGCTTTATTAACAGCGCACCAAGTAGCAGGTAGTAATGTAAATCCGGCCAGTTTTACTGGTTCGGGATTAAACGATTTGACCTCTGGAGGTTCTTATACTCCGGCTGGGGCAGCTTCCTTTACAGTAATTATTGATGCAAAAGTAACAGGTTCGATCACAAAGTATGAAGAGTTAAATAAAGGTTCTATCACAGCTATGGCTAGTGCTGGGGCAACAACAACGACTATTACTTCAAATGCTCATGGGTTGAGTAATGGTAATTTTGTGACGATTACTGGCACAAATTCATATAACGGCACGTTTACTATTTCTGGTGTAGCAACAAATACGTTTGTAATTACGGATACTTTTGTTGCGGACGATGCAGCGGGAACATGGGAATTGAGTGTTAATCCTCTAGCAAATACTACAACGGTAACGTCTGCATCGCATGGGTTGAGCAATGGAAACGAGGTTAGCATTACTGGTACTTCAGGCTATAACGGAGTTTTTGCAATTTCAAATGTGGCAACAAATACATTTGTAATTAGCAAAATATTTTCGGCTGATGATGCTGCTGGTACTTGGGAGAAAAGCCCAAACACATTTAAATGGAAAAAAGATTCTGGTTCTTTTACTGCGGGTGTAGCTATTACTGGCTCTGCACAAAACCTACAAGAAGGTGTTCAGGTTACTTTTGAATCTAATTTTGGACATACTTTAAATGACCAGTGGGTTGTGAATATTGGTTCGGCAGTTGTTGTTAACAAGATTCATTACGGTGATGTTTTTAATGGCTATATTTATGTAGTAGTGGAATATAGCAATGGAAGTATTCTTCATCATTATCTCGATGGTTCTACTGTTACAAAAATTACTGATGCGAATTGCCCTCAAACAAAAGCAGCCGTAAAGATTGAAAATAAAATATGGGCAATCAATGGTGACAATGTAAGGTTTTCTGCTACTGGCAATCCTAGAGATTGGACAGCCTCGCAAGATGCAGGTTTTCTTCCTGTAGGTTTGAAACAACGGGGAGCCGATGAATCTCTTGCTCTTGGTCAATATCAAGTGAATAAGCTGGTTGTATTTTTTAAAGATGGGGCGCAACTTTGGACGGTTGATCCTGACCCCGCTAATCATGCTTTTACCCAACTACTTCCCGGTTCTTCTACTTCCTACCATCGTGGAATAACTAATTTATTTCAGGATTTATATTTCCTTTCTGATTTTGGCTTTCGATCAATTTCTGAAGCTGCGTTGACCGGGAACCAAGCTGAGTTCGATATTGGTTCTCCTATAGATTCTGTTATTCAAGCTCTCTTACCTATCTCTTCGACACATACACCTCAAGCTGTTTTTAATCCTCGGCTGGGGCAATATTTGATTGCCATAGGGCAAAGTATTTATGCTTTTACTTTTTCAAGAACTGCAAAAATATCAGCATGGAGCGAATACACATTTCCTTGGGTTATTAGCGATATTGCGGTTCTAAATTCTGAGGTGTATTTGCGAAGCGGAGACAATGTTTACCAGCTTGATGACGAATGTAATTATGATGCCAAGGAAACAGGTAAAGCTATCACAGTTATGGCTAGTGGCGGAACTGGCATAACAACTATTACTTCTGCTGCTCATGGTAGGGCAAATGGAGATGAGGTAACGATTTCGGGAACAACTAGCTATAACGGAGTTTTTACGATTTCAAATGTGGCAACAAACACTTTTACTATCCCGACTGCATTTGTGGCGAATGATGCTACCGGGACATATATAGCTGGAACTCCATTTCAGTTTGAAATGATTATGAGTTTTTTCGATTCTAAACGCCCTAGTATTCAGAAGTTATGGCTTGGTGTAGACACTGTTGCAACCGGGACAGCAAGCATCTCTTTTAGGTTTGATCCTAGAGATTTAACACTTGAAACTGACCCTATTGATCTAACTGGAGATACTAGGCCGGGGGATTTAGTGCCTGTTGAAATCACATCTACTAATCTGGCTCCGGTAATTAAAAACAATAGAAATGAATTGTTCCAATTGGATGCAATCAGCTTGGTTTATGAAAACTTAACTACATCGTGACTGAGATTTTCCCCGGTTCCGCAATGACAGCTTTGGATTGTGTTTATGTTTGCCAGAATATGAGGGATGAAGATTT
>TARA_R110002167_G_scaffold8541_2_pt1 | contig 13259 bp, 8 predicted proteins | sample TARA_R110002167 | Tara Oceans TARA_R110002167 (sample SAMEA4398238) | marine metagenome | biome: Polar Biome; feature: [MES] marine water layer (ENVO:01000295) within the mesopelagic zone...; material: water (ENVO:00002006), including particulate matter (ENVO:01000060) such as...... | reverse complement strand
AATTGCAGTAGATGCTACTTGGGTAGGTACAACGTTGTCTACCAGTAACGTTGCTCTCACGCAAGGATTAGAATTAGAAGTTCTAGAATTTGTAGCTGCTTCTGCGACAGATCCTGCTACTTTATACGTTAAGTACACAAACACTTCAATCATATCCGCTTCAGCGACAGCACCTCGTGTTACTTCACAAGACACTTTGTATCGTAAAGACAATGTTGCTTTGACTGCACTTGTCGCTGACGATTCAGCAGATCCTATTTCCGCGAGTGGTCGTGCAACTAAGGCATACTTTGCCCCAGGCGACTTCTTTGCCGCTGGACACTTTGTCTATATGGAAGGTGGAAGTTCATTCATCTCCAAGTATAGTTCACTTCCTACGGCAGACATTGGTTTCCGTATTGTACAGAATATTATCACAACGGATGAAGATCAAGAACTGTTCGACAACCAAGGTGAATATCCGGACGTATCTGCCCCAGGCGCAGATCGCTATCAGATTAAACTAGTTCCTACTACACGTGATCAAGTATTAGTAGACCAGAACTTTGTCTTTGTCGCACGTGTTGTGGATGGAGTTATTACTCGTGAAGTAAGCACATTCGATTCTTACAATAGAATCAACGATCTACTTGCACAACGTACAAAGGAAGAGTCTGGTAATTACGTAGTAGAAAAGTTCAAATCAATCTTCGAAGAAAAAGATGCTACTAATCTAAACTTAGACGTAACCGAAGGTATCGCATACGTAGATGGTTACCGTCTAGAGATTGGTAGTACTGATATTACAGTACCAAAGGCTAGAGACACCGTTGCTAAAGCAAACGAATCTGTTCCGGCAACATACGGTAACTACGTATACATTAAATATGACGAGACAAATGTTGCTGATAACTCAGAAGGGTTTGGACGATTAGGTACCTTTGGTGCTCAATATCTAAAGGATATTAATGGTACTCTCATTGGGTACTGTAACGTACGTGGTGTCCAGTATGACTCAATAGGTCTCAGACTATACATCTTCAACATTCGACTACTTAATGCTAGTTTTTCACTTTGTCATACCATGACAAACGCCACTCCTGCCTCCACTAATGCAGTGATACAACTGGTAGATGCAGTGATCCATGAAGCGTCAGACAATAGTCTTCTATTCAGTCTCCCTAGATCAACTCCAGTATCAGCTCCAATCACAGCCAACTACACTGCTCAACGTTACCTACAAACTACCGCTGACAGTAATGGTAACATTAGTATTGCTGGAGTAGAGCCTACTGGTTGGGCAATCTCAGAAACAGACGGGCCTATAGTATCAGATGCTAGCGGACAAGCTAGTCTTGCCGGAGTTTATTCTGGTCTTACTGCTGGAGGATCTTACGAGATTGCATACTATGTTGAACTAACTAATCAGCCTGCTCGTACTAAAACAAGAACAGTTAAAACTAAAACTCAAACTATCCCTTCAACGGACTGGAAAGCACGTCCAGTTGTAACATTAGATGTTGATGGTATATCTTTAGACTCAGTTAAATTTAGATCTGCCTCTACAACTGCTTGGGCAGATGCCGAAGATATTACTTACCAATTTACCTTTGATGGTGGACAACGTGATAACTTCTACGATAAGATCCAAGCAAATGTTAAGTCAGGATACGAGCTACAGTTTGGAACTGGGTGCGAGATACAAGTAAACTACACTCATTATACACACGGAAACCTCAATGCTGGTACGTTCTTTTCTGTGGATTCATATGTAGATGATGCCTACGAAGATATTCCTAATTATACTACAGCAACCGGAACAGTAGTCTCATTAAGAGACGTATTAGACTTCCGTCCTGCACGTGCTACAGGCAGTTACCTAAATGAGTTCACCGTTGAAGCAGAACTACCGCAGAACGCTTCTACAATTACTATTAATGAGATCTCATACTACTTACCACGCATAGACGTTCTGGTTGCAAATGCAACGGATAGTCGTGGTGATATTGGATTTGGGCAACTACAGGTAATACAAGGAGAGGCTAACGACGTTCCTCGTGCACCAGAAATTCCTACAGGTTCTATGGCACTCTATAATTACTACTTGAAACCATACACTTTCGGCACTGCCGATGTTACGAGTACATTTATTCATAACAAACGTTTCACGATGAAAGACATTGGTAAGTTAGAGCAACGTGTCGAAGACTTATTCGAACTAACCACCTTGAGCCTACTTGAGAATAGTACTAACTCATTGACGGTATTAGATGCTAATGGCAATACTCGAACTAAAGCAGGTTTCATTGCAGACAACTTTAGTTCATTCGCTTTCTCGGATATCAATAATGTTGATTATCGTGCGTCAATAGATCCACAAGGATTGTTAAAACCATCTTTCCGCGAGAACTCAGTCCGACTAAAGTATAGTGCTGATAATGTTGACGCAGTTGTTAAGCATGGTGACGTTGTAACATTACCATATACTGATGTCAACCTAGTCTCACAGAAATTAGCGACAGGTATATTGAATGTAAACCCATTTGCTGTTCTTACGCAAACTGGACATATGGAACTATCCCCATCATCTGATGAGTGGGTAGAGACTCGTAGTCTTCCTGCTATTATGCAGACTACAGTACGTCGATTCGAAGATTTCGATACTCGCCCAACTATGCAGGGTACAACTAGAGACTTGTTCTCTAACTCTGGACTGTTCACTACTATACCAAGAGATATCTCTTTCAGAGCTACTACTCGAAGCGTACAAGACTTTATCGGTGAGCAAGTAGCAGACATAGAAATTATTCCGTTCATGCGTTCACGTAAGGTCAACTTCACTGTTAAAGGACTTCGTCCTAACACTAAGATGTTTGCATACTTTGGTGGTAAAGACGTTAGTGATTGGGTAAGACTAGAGGCTACTGCAGCTAGGTTCTCTGATACCGCACAAGAGTTTGGTAGTGAGTACGCGAATGCATTAGAATATCCTACTGCTCTGGGTGGTAAGTTTCCTTTGGAATCAGATAGTAATGGTACCATAATCGGTAGTTTCTTCTTACCTAATACACCAGCAATAAACTTTAGAACTGGTACTCAAGAATTTAAACTACTTGACGTTAATGTTAACGATGAGAGTGAAGCAACATGTAGTTCACGTGCAGTATACTCGTCTATAGGAACTATTGAAACTGTACAGAGAACTATACGTACTACTCGTATTCTTAATGGACGTGCTGGTCGACAAGATCCACTTGCACAGACATTCTTTGTTGATCAGATAGAAAATCCAAATGGTATGTTCATAACTAAGGCACGAATCTTTTTAGAGAGCAAGGATTCTAATATCCCTCTACAAGTGCAGATTCGTTCAGTAGAGAATGGTGTACCAACAACACGCATTTTACCTGGCGCAGTTAAGTTCATCGAACCTGCTCAAGTTAATGTCACTGCATTCGACACATCGACCACAATGGCCGCTGTCGCAGCGAACCACACCGAAGTAATATTCGATGAACCAATTTACTTGACAAGTGGAGAAGAGTATGCGATAATACTCCTTGCTGAGTCGGTAGAGTATAATGCATATATTGCAGAAACTTATGAGTTCGTAGTAGGTAGTGATGAAGATAAGATATCAAGACAGCCTACACTAGGTTCATTGTTCCTATCACAGAACGGATTCACTTGGACACCAGATCAAACTAAAGATCTAATGTTTGAACTAGACCGAGCAGAGTTTTCTGCATCCGGTGATCTTGTGCTTGATAATGCAACCCTACCTAAAGTAACCCTAGGATCTAATCCAATTGAAACTACGGCAGGATCTAATTTAGTTAAGATTAGTCATGAAGGTCATGGATTCAGTTTCGGAGACTACGTTACATTATCTGGCGTTGCAAGTGCAATAGGTGGTCAAGCGAGTACCGTATACGGTGAGAGTATTTTCCTAATTTCCCAAGTGACTTGGGAAGGTTATACAATTGATATCGGGACTCCTCCAGCAGATATGCTCACGTCAGCTATAGGAGGAGGGGACGAAGTTACTGCTACACAACAAGTGGTGTACAATGAGTTCGTACCACAAGTTCAAACAATAACCCCTAATGGAACAAACATAACTGCTAAGTTACGTAATCCTAGCACATTCGCTTCGTATGGTACTCTTCGATCTTCGCAAGCTGTAACTTACAGCTTAGGTACAGTACCCACACCAGTATTCTTGAATGATTATAACTCAAGCACTCAACAGAATGTTGTTGCTTCTAGTGACAATGCTAGTGGCTATCCGACAATGAAGTTTAACTTGAGTTTATCTACAAGCGATTCTAAGGTATCTCCATTAATTGACCTTCAACGTGTAGCTGTACTTGCACTAGAAAACGTAATCGACAATAGTGATGCGGCACAACACATAACAACTCCGGTTGTAATTGCCGACGCATCTCTTGGATTAAAAGTAATCTTTGCTGCAAATAGACCTTCAGGCGCAAGCTTCGAAGTATATGTCAAGAGTGCGGCAGACGAAGATGCATTGCTTGCTACCGATGATTATGGTCTATTCACTGTAGATTGGGATCTTGTAGCTATAGATAAAGCATTACCTACCGATGATGATCCGTCGACATACAGAGATTATGAGTATACTCACGAAATGAATCAGTTCACTGCTTTCCAAGTGAAGATTGTTATGCAATCGGACAATTCATCTAAGTCACCAGTGATTAGAGACTTACGTGCTATCGCATTAGTAACTGCCAACTAATGCATAATCATTTAAAGGTTGAAGGTCATAATAATTTAGTAAGGGATAGACGCACTGGCGCTATCCTAAATACTAATAAGACTGAAATCCAAAGAGCGAGAACACAAAAGATCGCTCAGAAAGAAAAAGAGCACCAACTCTTAACTCTGACTAATGAAGTCGATACACTGAGAGATGATGTTAAACTAATAAAAGAAATGCTTTTTCGTTTAGTAGAGGATAAAGATTAGAGATGGCCATACAAACAGTAAATCTCGCAGACAATATTAATGCTGCGATACTAAAGATAAATCAGAATTTCGATGAGATTGAGACGGGCGTCTATAGCTCCACCTCGACATCTGATGTCACAAACATCGTCAATAATATTCTCGACTCTGATTATTTTCTATCTATCATAAATCAAACGTATATAGATCAATTTACTATAACGACTAGCGTTGACTTCACTGACGTTGATGCTGGGATTGCAGCAAACGCTAGTGCGGTAGCATCTCTTACTTCTAGTATTTCAACTATCGACGGCACTTTACTTATACTTGCGCAGGACATTGTTACTTTAAATACGTCTTATACAAATACTCAATCGGGGATTAGTGCTAACTCTAGTGCGATATCATCTCTTACTTCTAGTATCGCTGTAACGGATAACTCTCTTCTTGTTGTCGCTGCTGATATAACAGCATTAGAGGTAGAAGTTGACGGTCTAGTATTGGACGGTGTAGATTCTGCGGTACTTGCCTCAGCAATTGCAAGCGCAAACACTACCCTTATCTCCAGCATAAATGCAGTTGATGGTGATGTTACGGTTCTTTCTGCTCAAGTAACTGCACTGGACGCATCTTTAACTCTTCTGGATACCAATACAGGGATCGCAACCACAGCAAATGCGAATGCGAACTCTACATTATCTGCAACCGTAGCTACATTAGACGGTGTAGTAACCGCGAACGCAGGCCTAGTTACCGCTCTCGGTTCGAGCGTTGATAGTCAGTTTGCTACTGTCAATAGCAGTCTCACCACAATTAGTAGTGCGCTAGGTTCTTCTGCTGTATATGCACTCGACCTTGACGTAAACAATCATATTGCAGGAATTAGATTAGACAATAATGGCACTGTCGCTAACTTTGCAGTGACCGCAGATACCTTCAAAGTTATCAATGCAAGCAATAATGAAATCCAACCATTTACTATTAACGGTAATCAAGTCGAATTAACTAATGCGACAGTTACAGGAAATCTCAATATAGGTTCTAGCTTGACTGGCGCTCATACTGAAATGCAAGATGACGTTATTAAGGTATTTGATGCCCTTGGACAAATACGAGTTCATTTAGGAAACTTAACTGCATAACATTAGTTAACGAGATTAATATATGACCACTTATAATGTAATCGTCCAAGTTGATTCTGAAGGCCCATCAATTACATGGGGGCCTATTGGCGGAACTACGAGCGGAGCTGCATATGAACTATCGCCTGGCGATGTAGTCAATTTCAAACGAGTTGGTTTTGGCACCACAGTCATATCAAGTTTCAAATCAGGTTTCTGGACAAATACTTCTGATATAACTTTGACCGCTAGTAATCAGTCAAAGACAGTCTCTTCTGGAACGGTTGCTGATATAGATGGACTAACAGCTTCGTTTGATGGGATAAATGTAACAAGATACTTTAAAATGGGTGGGGCGCTTCCCGATCTAGAAATTGATGATATCGATGATATCCTTCTCCCTAATGGTAGCACTAGTCATGATATTACTATAGCTAATGCGACAGCTAGCACTACCTATGAAATAAGAACCGGATCATCTACAGGTACAGTAGTTGCTACTGCCTCAAGTAGTTCTCCTAATGGAACTCTTACCGTAAACAATGCCCCTGCCGCAGGAAATTCAAGAACCTATTTTGTTACTGGTCGTCGATCTTTGGCAAACGGAGGAAGTAATACTATATCACTTATCTTGGCTTACGGTGTCACACACTCAAGTCCAGGCTCTAGTGTAGGAGATGGAGGATCAGCTACATATGGTCTTCAAATAATGGATGCTGATGGGGATATCGTATTAGACGTATCCGATAGAGTTATAGTATTTTCTGACTATGTTACAGGAACACTTTCTACTACAGAGTTAACAAAAACCATAACTCTAGCTAAACAAGGAACCACTGTAATAGACATGGCCCCTGCTTCAGTAGTTATATCTGGAGGTGTTGCACAAAGGCAACATATATTATACACCACTATATCAGGAACTACTTTGACAATTGAAAGAACCAGCACTACAGCAAGTCTATATGGTCTTCCTGCTGATGGTGAGACTACTTCATATAACTTTTTAATCGTTTACGACCCTGAGGCTGTTTGATATGACTTATGGAATGAAAATATACAGTGGTAACGGAGCACTCCAGTTAGATAGTAATGATGCTTCTCATGTCATATATCAAAAACATACGAGTGGTACTAGTAGTGCGATTACAGATGTCGGTTCTACAAATGGTGTTGTTGAGTATGGGTCAACCGCAATAACCGTGTCTGGATTCACGTTCGGAGAAGATTTGATATTTATTCAACCGACTGGTTCTGCTGTCGTAAAAGCTTACGTACGGCCCGGTGGTTCAGGATTCACAATTTTCTCTAATGTTAACACTAGTTTTCGTTATTATGTTTATAAGAAGGCGACTTCTTTACCAACTCCAACTACAGACTATGGGTTAATATTGTACGATGACGCAGGAAATGTAACCTTTAATCCCGACAAAATAACAGCACGTGTTAAAGGAAGAATCACTGGAACTGGTGGCGTATCATTATCTGGGAAAAGTCTGTATGCTCTAGGCACTTTTAAATTTAGTGCTGTTACCGCGGCAATGTCTCCCCAGCGAGGAAAGATATATGGATGGGTTCATACGTGGAATTCCGCTAGAGATCAGGTATTATTTTCTTCCGCCAAAGTATCCGGATTAGGATATTCTGCAAGCGGTGAAGCAGACATGGACGATGCATTTTATTTCGACAACTCTTTAACATCTACTCTTATAATAGAAGCACCAAACCCTTAATAAGCAAGACACTATATAATCCATATGTAATTAAAATATTCTAATTAGGATACTATATGTTTTATGTTTTGTCTAGTCACAATATCTACGCACTACGACGACAATTTAACTCCCTCCCGAAAGACAATACTACGGTAATTATAAACACCTTAGATGATAAGTTTCGAGGTCAAGCCGAATCTTATTGTAAGGAAGAGTGTGTTCGATACTTTATAACGGAGAGTGACGGCACTGCCGCTACTGGTAAGAACAGTTTCTTAGACCAGTTTGATAAAGACAATGTGCCACATGCAGTATTGATTGATGGAGATGACTATCTAACACCAAGAGGTGTCCACTGTTATAAAAGAATGATGGGGAAGAAAGATAGTCCAGATGCTTTGATACTGTTTAATCAGGTATCCCTTATGTCACCTGATGATCAAAAAACAGAAAGAACGCAATGTGAAAAAAGGCCACATGAAGATATAACCCATATGCCTAGGCATTATACCCAAGGTTCTGCTGTATTAGATTGGGATTTACTCGCAAATGGTGATTTGATAGCAGACAATGTTCCAAACGCAACCGAAGCTGATGTTGATTTGTTTAGAAACTATATAACTCTACTTGGAAGTGGAATGGGAATAGATGAGTTAAGCACTCGACTAGTTTTTATGTCGAGAAAGGTAATACCTTACAGATTTAAAGATTTAGTTGTTGGAGAGGACACCCTTCAATACTTAGAAGTAAAAGATGCCTTTGAACGAGGCGAACTAGTGATGGTCGCTCATAAAGAGTCTAAAGCACCTACCTACATATATGATTTACGAATATCAGGTATCGCAGTAAAGGAAAGTGGTCGCGGTCGAGGAAGAGGGTTTTTAACTTGGATGGCAAGACTACTAAAAGAATTAGAAACTTTACAGAAACAGAACAGATTGCACAAAACAAGAGTTCCCATAACGGAGTTGTAAATGGCATATGGATTAAAAGTTTGGACAGCGAGTAGTTACTTAGCATTCGATTCAGAAAATATGGACGCATACGTTAAAGTTGTAACTTCTGATGCTATATACATGGCAAGTGGTACAAGCGAAACGGTCACTATCGTGACTGGATTTGACCGTGTTTATGCTAATGGGCCTGCGACCAGTAATCCTGCTTCATTCAGTGTTAGTTACGGCCCATATGACAGTTCGGTTGGTGGGTACACTTCATTTACCCTCTACGCTGGTGCTAGTAGCACCTTTGGTTACGTAGCGATAAGGTTGAATTAAAATGGCAGATTACGGTTTACAGATTACTGGTATGAAATACGGAACAGAAAAAGTCCTATTTGATAGTCGCAGTGTCGGTAGAGGTATGGTTCAACATGCTAAAGGGACTATTGCTTTTGGGGCTACTCTAGAGACCCTAGTAAGTGACCTAGTTGCGATCAATATTACTAAACCCTCTGGCGGTGTTACTATGTTGGTAACAGCGCAGAAGACTGTAACTGGACAGTATGTTGATTGGGTATTTAGTAGCAGCTCAGGACAAGGTGGTGGCGGTACTGGCCATAGTGGAGTAACTGGAGTTAACTACGTTGTGTTACGTGATGTTGCAAATCGGGTCTCATATGACAACTATGGTCTTGTATGTAATGATGGTGTATACGGTGGAGGAACAGGAGCAGTCAGTTTCGATAGTAGACAGTTCACCTCTACTGAGGGGGAAGTTCAATTGCTTCCTAGCAAATTGTACTCCGAAGGTTCCGCTTATCATGGACAGAACATAGGCTACGGATGGCTCGGTACTAGTGAGGGCGGTGGGGACGACTACTATTCTTGTCATGGTATGGATTACAGTTCTGTGACTAGTTATATACGTACGTTTGGTCTTTGGTTTACTACTCAAACCACCGGAACAATATGGTCAACTACGATATCGTCTGGATATCCATATTTTAATAACTCAACCGTAGGTTACGTCTCAGCAAGTAGCGGTAGTGGTGGTGGTGTATACTTACACAATTTCACCTTCACATCCGCTGCAGGAAGCAGTTCCGCAACCTTTCCGCAAGCACTGACACCTCCGTTTGTCGGAAGAATAACACTTGGTACATATGATCCAGAGTGATCATGAAACAACACAAAATTTATTAATTGGAGCAACACAACATGCACCCTAAAGTCGCCATACACACAGAAGACGGTGTGATCGTAAGAACAGATATGGACAGTGGTCTATACCCAGAAGACGGACATACACTATCAGAAGGTAGAATAGTTCATAGAATCTGGGATCTCGAAGAATTGTCGGTGATGGAGTTTATAAATACTCGTGTCTGGGAAGAAGACGAAGAAAGGTTTAAGGCAGTTCCACCAAAACCGAATGGTTATGCAACATGGAACAGAAGCGAATCTCCTGCTAAATGGACATGGGACACTGACCTTATCTTAAATGAAATTCGACATGCAAGGTCTGTAAGAATTGCTGAGACGGATTGGATGTTGGCTATTGATTCACCACTAACAGAAGAACAACAAGCACACGTTCTTGAATACCGTCAACTATTGCGAGATTTGCCTAGTACTTTAGATATGTCTGTGGTAGGTAGTGTAGATGACGTGACCTGGCCTATTCTATAAGTATAAATATATCGTGTAAAATATTTCGATAAATGTGCATAGTCTCTCGATATGCACATTTTTTTTATTATAAATAAACTTGTCATTAACAATAAACTTTAACTTTAGCTAAAGAGACAGAAAACATGTCAGCATCTAGTATACCACTAAAAATTAAGAATACCGATGGTGACCTACAGGAACTTACTCCAGCCCAAGAAGTATATCTTGCGGTAAAAGTAGGAGAAGCATTAGCAGAGGCCTCTGCTGGTGATGTTGGCGATATCAGTTTAACCAATGGTTCAAACATAGGTTCGTTTGTAGATACATATTACAACGAGCCATCGGGCACTCACCCTATGTCTGCAATCACTGGCACTACAGTAACTACTACCTTGAAACAGGTTAGTGGTACTGCAAGTGAATCTGGTAACGATTTCGCCCGACCTGTCGGTTATTATGCAACTGGATCAAATCCTGGCTTCTACGAAATGGTAGATAGCGATTTGAACAACCTAACCAACCGCGCACTAAAGAACCTAGAAACATTAGGTCTCCAAGGTGGATTCCAACTTTCCTCAACCTCGCCAGGCAGCGATTGGACTAAACACATCGATGGTGTGTTCTCTGATACTCGTGGTGATGGAACTACAACTTCGTACCATATCTGGAAGCAGACTAGTCTCAGTTCACCACCAGCTGGTGTGACGACTACTCGTCCAGTTGCAACCGACTATGATGGATCTTCATCATTTAACGGTTTCAAAGAAATGTCAGACGCAGAAATAAAATACACCCTTGGTCAACGTGCTAAGTCACTTAGATCAACAGCAGGTGAGATTGGTTCTTATCAACTTCGTTCTTCTGCACAAGGTGCTCCAACATCAGCCGGAACTTGGGCTTCACGTGGTTCTGCCTTAAACACTCAACGTACTATTGTTGACTTGGATTATACTAGGACTCGTGCTTCTGCATACGCCCGTACTAGGATATCTGCGTATACTCGTAATCGTGTATCAACCTACACTCGTAACAGCGTAGATACATTCTCGCGTACGTTTGTTGGTGAATATACTGGTGTTTATTCTCGTGGATTTGCCGGTGAATATTCTCGTAACTTCGTAGGGGATTATGCAAGAACTCGTGCTTCTTCATATGCTAGAAACCGACTAACTGCATTTACTGGTTACTTTGCCGGTACTTACGCTCGTGCAAGAGTTTCAGTTTACACACGCAATCGTGTAACACCATTTACCGGAACCTTCTCACGTACTCGTGCATCAGCATATACTCGTGGCCGTGTTTCAACTTACGCAGGGACTTACGCAAGAACTCGTACTTCTGCTTACACAGCAGATTATACTCGTGTACGTGTATCAACATACGCCGGAACTTACACAGGGACTTACTCTCGTAACCGTGTATCTGCATATGCTGGAACTTATTCTCGTACTCGCACTTCTGCTTATAGTCAACCATATACTCGTACACGTACTTCTGCATACTCTGCGGATTATACTCGTACACGCATAACTAACTACACACGTGATCGTGTAACCAACTTTGCCGGCGTTTTCTCTCGTGCACGTGTTTCTGCTTATACAAGAAATCGTGTTACAAACTTTGCTGGAAACTTCGTAGGTAACTATGCACGTAACTTCGTAGGTAACTATGGAAGAAGCTTCGTAGGCAACTACGCTCGTGGATATGCTGGCGACTTCGTCGGTAACTACGCTCGTGTTTCTACTCGTACATCTACTCGTACTCGTTACTCTGCATACGCTCGTACATCTACTCGTACTCGTTACTCTGCATACGCAAGAGACCGTGTCACTAACTTTGCTGGAGATTTCGTAGGTAACTACGCAACAACCTTTACTGGTGACTTTGCTGGTAACTATTCAAGAGACCGTGTCACTAACTTTACTGGTAACTTTGTTGGTAACTATGCAACGACCTTTACTGGTGATTTCGTAGGTAACTATGCAAGAACTTCTACTAGAACTTCTACGCGTACACTAAACTATACTCGTACATTGTACTATGCTGGTAACTTCGTTGGAGATTACTCAAGAGCTCGTGCATTCTCCTATGTTGGAGATTATTCTCGTACTCGTGCACAAGGAACTTCGTACACTGGTAACTATGGTCGTACTAGAACTGGTCATTATGTTGGAGATTACGCTCGTACTAGAACTGGTACTTACACTGGAGATTACTCTCGTACTAGAACTGGTGCTTATGCTGGAGATTATTCTCGTACTCGCGCTGCTTCTTACGTCGGTGACTACTCAAGAAATCGTGCTGCTTCTTATGCTGGCAACTTCGTCGGTGATTACTCAAGAACTCGTGCAGCCACATATACTGGTAACTATGGTCGTACTCGTGCAGCTGCTTATTCATATATTGGTAACTATGGTCGTACTCGTGTCGTAGCGACAAACTATGCACGATATGTTGTTTACAGTCGAACCTCTACTAGAACTAGTACCGGCACTGCGAACTATTCACGAGTTAACAGTTATGCTAGATTTGTGTATAATCCATATATTGGGGAAATGGTACCTCAATTCTATACTCGTACTGTAAACTATGCTCGTACATTGTACTATGCTGGAGATTTCGTCGGTAATTACGTCGGAGCAGTAAACTATGCTCGTAATACGTACTACGTAGGTGATTACTCTCGTAACCGTGCAGGCACTAATTACTATGTTGGTGACTACTCAAGAAATCGTGCTGCTTCTTATGTCGGTAACTATGGACGTACAAGTACTCGTACTCGTGCAGCCACATATACTGGTAACTATGGTCGTACTCGTGCTGCTTCTTACGTAGGTAACTATGGTCGCAGTCGC
>TARA_R110002167_G_scaffold7469_1_pt1 | contig 13261 bp, 2 predicted proteins | sample TARA_R110002167 | Tara Oceans TARA_R110002167 (sample SAMEA4398238) | marine metagenome | biome: Polar Biome; feature: [MES] marine water layer (ENVO:01000295) within the mesopelagic zone...; material: water (ENVO:00002006), including particulate matter (ENVO:01000060) such as...... | reverse complement strand
AGACAGCACCATTGTTATTAGTAATACTAATCGTGATAGTAACATTTTCCTGATTGATTATTTGTTTGCATTTTGCATCTCTTGCCATTAGATTTCCTCGCGGAACACTGAGTCTTTTTACCACTCGCCCTAGTAGCAACTTTTTGGTGAACCGTGCAGTAGGTTCCACTACCAATAGGCTTGGTCTTACATCTTCCACCATTCTTGGTAACACCGGCACAGGTGATTTTTTGTTGACCCCTGTCTCTTTCTTTTGCTTGATCTTTAATGTAACCTTCTTCGGCTTTTTTGTCGGACTCATCGTTCTTCGTGCTCTTCCTGTTCTTCTTGCCTCGTGCTTTAGCTTCTTCAACCTCTGTATCTTCAATACCTATAGACCAACCCGCGAAACCCGTAGCTGAAGCTACTCTTTGCCACCACTGGTTATTGTCATCAGCAGCGTTCCTAAGGTTATCTACTTTTTGAACAGCACGGGCTACAGGTATATTAGTGGTAGCCTCAATAACGTTAGCACCAGCGTGTATAACAGGATTGTCTATATCCCAACCCATTTCGCTTATAGCGTCTCTGTTGTAGTTCCACTCATCACCCGCTGAATATAGCTTCCTTATCTTTGAACTAAGAACAGGTGACACACTTAATAAAGCTAGAGTAGTCCTCTTGTGGTCTGGCATGTTTTTGCCCTCTTGCTTTATGAATTCTAGTATAGTATTTTTCAATGCGCTAACTACAGCTCCTCCAACACCAAAGCCTCTAAGTTGACCATCAACTACTGTGTTGAGAGTTCTGTCTAAAGACTTGGTTAACCCCTCGTCGTCCATGTCATCATCTTCGTCTAAGCCCCAAGCGAACAAAGCGTTTTGTAATCCCGCGAATACGATACTTTGAATAGCGCCGTAGTAAGCTATCTTTCCTAGGTTTTCTTTATTACTGCCTCTACCGTTTACAATATCCCTCGCTGCCTTCTCTTGTATACGTAGGTACTGCATAGGTGTATTTGCCCAAGCAAGTATTGTTCTACCTAGCCCTGACGCTTGCTGTTGAGATATAAGATCAGCTCTTGATGACTGCTGACTTACCTCTGTTAATTCCTGAAACTCTAAAAATGCCTGTTGTTCCGCTTCAGCTTTAGACTTACCTTGCTTCATAAGGCGCCTAACGTTATTTCGGTAGTGTGCTGCACCACCTGATGAGATAGCAAAGCTATCCGCAATCTGGGTTGGAGTAAAACCTTTCTTTATTAACCAAGCCATAGCGGCTTTAGCTTTATTCGTTTGCCCGGCAAGTGCCGCGGCAAGCTCTGCCTCTTGAACGTTATACTCTAGACCTGATCGTCTCTGCTTGAGCATAGGTGAGTTCCACAGCATACTAAAGTCCTTCCAGTATTGCTTTTGATTAGCGAAAGCCCTAGCTGCAGCAGCTGGATTGTTAAAGTTCCAGTTCATGTAGTTGGTCGCGGATATAGTCTGAAACAAAGAAGACTTCATATTCAAGAACATTGTCGCACCAACAGAACCGTTGATAAAGTTAGTCCATGTGTTTTGTAGTCTATTGGCTCCAGTGGGTCTATTAGAGCCAGTTTTCATTCTATATATACCATCTTCTAAAGCCTCTCTAAACTTAGAACCTTGAGTAGCTTCTATCTTGTTTAGGTTTTCTTTGGAGAAAATCACGTCTATATTTTGCTGCCATTCTTCTAGGTATTCCCCGCGTCTTTCTTTATTGTTTAATCGGAATAAGTCTGATACTATGGTCTCAGCCACCCAGCTCTGGGTAGGCTTTGTCCATTTTCCTTTACCAATCTTTTCTAGGCCTTCGGCAAAGACTTTGAGGTCAGCGCTGTTTTCAACCGCATCAACCATGTCTTTTAAATCTCTCGCTGATAACTCAGGTATTTCATACCCAGCTTTTTTCCATAGATAAGACCGTATAGCCTGATCATATGTAAAAGCAGAACCTGGTATCACCTTGTTTAATTTCTTTTTTATACTAGGCACATCTTTATAAAGAGCCTTCATATCTTCAGAAGCTTTTTGACGAGCTTCATTCATCTCTTTGTGGGCTCTAGCAAATGGCTTACCAAGGTGTTGTTCAAAGAAAGCTCTATCGGCATTCCCCTGTTTTCCCTTGCCTATGAAGTTCTGCATAAGACCCATGAAGTCTTGGGCGCCAGGAACAACCAGAGATCTACTCCACCTTTTTCTACCTAGCATTTCCCCCTTGGCTCCACTAAATATTTTATCAGCCCCTATTCCAGACTTGCGTTCTATCATTTTATTAATACCTTGACTCAGGCCAAGAGAGTTAAGAGCTTTAGCTTGCTGAACACTAGACTTAGTGTCTAATCTATCTAGTACATACTTAACTGCCTTGACATTAGCCATAGCGTCGTCTGCAAAGTACATGTCGTTATATCCTTCAGCAAACTTCTTTACCATCCATCTAGCCTTGGCAGCACCCGTGCTATCACCTAGACCAGTAATGTTTTCCAATGGTATATCTAAGCCTTGAGATTTTAGAAACTCACGTATAGCTGGTGCAGCAGCTTGGTTTCTAGCTGTAAGTATAAATGTATTTTCAGTTCCAAACTTTTTAGCTCGCTCTAGAGCTTTCTCTAAGAAAGGGCCTGGCTTACCTTCAGTAACCTTGTTGAATTCAGAGAAGTCAAACTTATAACCATCTTCTAATAACTTACTGCCTTCCTTTGCAAACTCAGTTGCATTCAACTTACCCTTAGTTCCATCAGGAGCCGTAAACAAAACATCTGATTTGGTTCTAGCTAGCGTGTCATCGAAATCCCACGTGCTCATACCTTTGCGCTTTGCGTTTCTTCTTCTACTATTTCTACTAGCTATAGATATATCACTCATTAAGTCTAGCTTTTCACTGCGACTTAAGTTTAAAGAATCAACAAAACCATGAGATTCTAAGATTTTCTCCGCTGCTTTATTAGCTTTTATCTCGGGTTTTTTCCTTTTAATAACTGCTATAAGGTTTCTCTTAGACGCGTTGCTACCAAGCGTACCCATGTATTCTCTTATCGCATCCTTTAGGTATGGTTGCTTGATCTCTGAAATGGACATACCCATGTCCAGTATTGAGTCCATGATTTCGCTAACTAGATTTTGGTCTAGCGTTTTATCCGTGAACTTTCCGTCCGCACCCAATTCCTTGTACTTGCGTAACTCCGATATCTCTAATATAGAGAACCTTGATATACCGGATGGGTTCGTTGATCCAAGGGCTTTGTCTATAAGCATTAGTCTACCATCCACATCAAACACTCCTATGTAGTCCTCTTGCATTTTTTTACCCTCCGTAGACCACTTACCTTCAGCAGCTAATCCAGCTTTCTTATACGATGCTATTAGACTTACTAGCGCGTGCTCTACTTTAGCTTTCTCAGATAACTTATCTGCTGTCTCCGGGCTTGTGCCTAGCTTCTCTTGCATCTCAAGTGAAAGAGCTTCTCGAGAACCTGGGCCATCGCTTATGTAAACGTACTTATTGATGGTGTTAGCTCTATCTCCTTCCGTTAGGTTTGTGTTAGCTTTAGCTAGTCTAAATAAAAATCTTAAAGCCTTTGCTTTCTCAGCTGGTCCTTTCTCAGCAGCTGCCTTTACAAGAGCATCCATAGCCAGACCTCCTTGGTAATACAAAGCTTCCTTTGTTTTACGGTCTCCGGCTGTAAATGTTTTTTCTATACCGTCTCTATACTCCTGGTAATTTATCTCTCCAGCTTCCCACTTTTTCTCAAGTCTTCCGTAAGACGATCCTAGTGTACCAGCTGTTTTACGTTCCTTAAAGTTGACATCATTGAATCCCTCCAACGTCTTTCCACCAACGTTGTTTCTTGCGTCTTCAAATTTCTTGAATATAGGATCTGTCCATTGAACCTCTTCCCACTTAGCTTCCTTTGCTTTGTAGTCCGGGTGGAGAGGGCCATTACCTTCCTTGTCTACTTTCCTGATAATACCCGTGAGCTGATTTTTAGGTTTATCAAGAAACTCTTTAAACTCAGCCTTTACTGATTTTGGATCTGCAGCCCATTTGTTTATTATTTGAGTTGCTTCTAATTTAAGTTCCTTCCCGTGCTTTTTTTCTATAGCCTTGATTAAATTGTTTCTGTATGCGTCTTGAGAACCCGCGTTTGCCATCTCTTGAACAATCCGATGGATACGCCCAGTACCTCGTGCGGGTTTTGGGAGTTGGTCGGCAAACTTCATTAACTCTTTGTTACTCAGGCTTGTTAACCTGTGGCTAGCAAAGTGTTTAGCAAAAGCATCGGTGCCTCTACGCCCCTCCATCACGTCGGCTGGTAGGTTTCTCCTTAAACCGACTGGCAAGCCTTCAGGGAAGTAAGCGAGATACTCAGCAGTAATCTCAGCGTGCTCCCAAGCGTTTTCATAATCCATCCACTTGTATGCCTTACCCTCAATTAGACCTGTGTGACTGTCAGATGCTTTTATTGTTTTATCACCTGTAATTCCTAACAATGTAGCCTTCATCGCGGCTATTATATCTGGAGATGTATTACCCTCTAGTTCTAATTTTGCAACCACATCTTTCGCATGCTTTATCTCTTTACCGTTCTTGTGTGACTCCGCTGCGTCTCTGTGTATCTTAAGCATAGCTTCCGCCAAAGGCACTCTTTTTCCATCTAAAGGATTGCCAAACGTTTTGTCTAAGTAAGCTTGCACATCCAGATCCTTGACATTACCACTCCTAACTCTCTCTTTCATACTCCACGTCTCGAACAACCTTTGAGCATGCGCTTCAGGTATACCAAATATTTCACCCATGTTTTGAAATAAACCTCTAGACTCTAAGAGTGGACCTTTACCACTTGTAGCGGCTGAGATAAGCCCAGCTGCATTAGATAAAGCTCTAAACTCTGGAGAGTTCATTTTAACGGCCGCGATAGCTTGTACTGATACGGCTTGGCTCAACTCGTTTATTAATTGCTCTTGTACCACTGGTAAACCTCGATCGTGGGCAGTGGGAGTTTCTTTACCTTCTTTGTTTAAGGCTTTTCTCTGCACAGCAGACACGTTAACATTACCGTGGTCTAGCATGAACTTAATCATACCGGGAGTTAGAATCTTACTTGAGGCTATCTCTTTAGCTTTCTCTACATGCTCAGGTATTCTATTATCTACAATACCTGCTTCAGCAAGAAACTGCTCAGGCGTCATATCAATTCTTTCCTTTATATAAGTCCCAGTTTTCTGCCCGCTACCTTTTACTTTTCTAGCATCTCTGTAGTCCCCTGTTTTAGCTTTCTTAACGGATACTTTGTTACCCTCAGCATCGAGCTTGTCTCGGAAATACACGTTCTCCATAGCCTCTTTCCCCGGTCTCTTTCTATTCATTAGGGTCTTCGGCACATTGGTCGCTTTACCGACTCCTTCTCCCTTTGAATCTAAAGCTAGATTTTTACGTATTGATACGTCAACAGATTTTTGGTTGTTAGCTATAAAGTTAGCGCGCTTTTGAGCGTCCTTACCGTAGTCATAGTGTTTCTTGCCTTTAGAGTCTATGTACGGTTTTTCGCTTTTGACCTTTGGGTAAACAAGCTTGCCAACATGAGGAGCGGCTATATCAGGCACGTCCTTATAATTCATATCAAGACTTAGCTCTTGCTCTTTCGCTTTAGCCTCCATGTCTTTAATAGCTTTCTCGCCGAACGGAATCGTACCCGATCTAAGCTTACCCGTTGTTCCAACCTTAACTAGTTTTGTTAAGTTGCTGTCTGTTCTAAGAGCTTCACCACCTGGCGATTCGTTTAAGTTATCTATAATATCCTCAGCTCCTTTTCCTTTGTCGCCTATATCAAATCCCCCTTCTCGTATACTATTTAACTCCTGTATTGAGCTTGTTTTCCCAGATACATCTAAGTCAATTTTTTCACCCTTCAATATATTACCAAGTCTTATAGCAATAATCCCTTCAAGATACGCAGCGAATGAATCATTTTTCTCGCCTTTGTATGTCTCCATAAGCTTCATAACCTCAGCGTCAACTAGCTTGTTGAAACGCTCCCTTGTAAGATCGCTACCTTTAATTTTTTTATATCGTGATCTTAATTTATTTATATAACCACCTTGCTCTTCAAGAATTATATCAAGCGCAATTTTTTTGTTAGGATTATTTACCCGGTGCTTGGCTTCAATCTTAGTAACCGCAGCGTTATATTCCTCTTGCCCAAGCTTCTCTTTATCTAGCTCAGCTATTTCAGCGTCGATCAGTGGCTTTTTGACTTTCTTATACAATATCTTATCTGCCTCAAGAGCGCGCTTATACGTACTAATAGCATCTTGAGTTTTTTTATGCTTGCTAAGCCCTGCGTCTACAGAGGCCAGTTTTTGATGAAGCGCTTTAACCTCGGGCTTGATGTTTTTCAGCTCATATTTCTCAGGTCCAGTTAGTCTCTTCTTATTCTCAAGCTCGCTTTTACGAGTTGCTTTTTCCGTAAGTTCTGCAGATATTTTTTGTTGACGTTGAGATAACCCTAGGGAATCTTTGGTGCTAGAGAATTCAGCTGCTACTCGTTCTGCATGCATCCAATCAGCATTTTCTAATAAATCAATATTAGCTAATAGCTTTATCTTACCTGATATATCAAAGCCACGTCTATGATCGTTGCCTAGTCTAGCTATTAATTTTAAGGTTTCTTTGGGTCCTGAAGGCTTCAACCACTTAGCAAGTCTACCTCCTTCTTTTGCTCCTTTACCGAATGAACTTTCTTCAATAAGGCTTCTAACCTCTGCATTAACTCGCTTCATAAAGGTGTTAGCTACCTTTGTATAGTATATTTCTGGACTAGACATAAACTCCGCAAGGTTGGACAAAAACTCCTCGTTCTTAATTGACTCAGCGTCTTTCTCACCTTCAGTAGTTTTTTCATACGCCTTTCTTATGTCTACTATCCTACCGCTTTTATCAGTAAAAAACGCGTTAAACTCTACTCCAAATTCTTTTTTAAATGCGTCTTCTATTCTACCCTGAAACTTAAGTTGCATCTGCTCTCCATGTGCGTTGAAGTATTGTCTTAAAGCGTAGTGTATAAACTCATGAGCTCCTATGCCACCATTACCGCTCTCTATCCAATGCTGCTTTTTAAACACCATAGTGTTAGTCTCTGGTATATATCTACCTGCACTACCCTCGCTTAATCCAAACTCTAAAGCCTCCTGCTCGTTAAGCCATTCTACTTTAAGCTCTTTGTATACACCCCCGTTCTTACCAGCCATAACTTTAATGAGCCTTTCTATGGGGTCAATAATAGTTTCTTTATATTTAGCCTCAAACTCTGGGTCCCACTCTCGAGCTTCATTTTCAGCTTCTTTCTCTGACTTACCTTCGGCCATGAGCTCCTCAACTCTCTTTTCGTTTATCTTTGTAGGATTTAGATGTGCCTGCAATTCCATTTGAGCCATCATTGCGTTGATAGTAACCTCCGCTTCCTCATTAGAGTAAAATTTCTCTAGCTCACTAAATTTAGAAAGCCCAAGCGGTGAATTTTCACCCATAGCTTCTTTGACCTCTAATGCTCTTCTTGCTTTGTTTTTTTCTTTTTGAAATTCAGCATCAAGATTTTTTCTTGATTTTCTCTCGACCTTTTTCCAAGCCTTTGCAGCGGCCTTACGCGCGCGCTGACCTGTAAAATTTGATTGCTTTATAAAATTAGCAATAAACTCAGCTTTACGTTCAGACATAAACTCAGCCTTCCACGCATCTACATTTTTAGAACTACCCCACTGCTCAAAATAAGATCTTCTACTTTCTCTCATTGAGCCCTTAGTTACTCTTCCAGAGCTTAGCTCGCTGTACATGTCCTCTATCTCTGTTTTTAACTTATCCTTCTCGGTCTTTAAAAGTTCTTCAAGAGCTTTCGTTTTTTCCCTAGCAAGTCGCTTTCCCGCTGGATCAAGAAATGCCATTCCGTCCTCTATGCCCTCAATCTTATCCTCGTACTCTTTTATTTTCTTCTCGTACTCTTGTGCGGTTTTAGAGTTTTTACGTATTAACTCTTTAGCTTGTTTATTTTTTTTATCCCTAAACCTTACCTTCGCGTTGGTTGTAATACGAAAGTCATTACTATTAATATGGTTTTTATTCATTTGGCCCGCGATACCAAACACAAGGGCATTCGTCAACAAGCGCTGTGATACTTCATCATAGTCGCCGTATAAATACTTCATACCAGTACCAAAGTCTTTCTCACCAATAATATCGTCCCATGCTAATTCTGTTATAGCAGCTATCTCACCCGATCCAGCACCAACAACCCCAGCACTAGCAGTTTTTCCCCACAAAGGATCAGCGCCCCTTGCTAGTTTCACAGCTCTAGTCTGAAACATTTTAGGAATAACTGATCTGGAAGTAGCTGCATTAACCATGCTACTTAGTTTAAAAAACTTATTACCTAACTGACCACCAGCGTAGAACGCAGCACCGGAACCTGGTTTAAACCCAGCAACTTTCATCTTAGCTTCTTCAAGAGCTAGGTGACCTCCATGGTGCAATATTTTTGAGAAAGTCCTACCGTGCTTAAGTCTAGTTATAGCTGTTAATCTAGCAAAAGCAGCTGATGCACCTGTAACAGTTCCTACGCCTTTAGTAGCATACGTTATAGCCGCAAGCTCTATTAGCGTAGGCACAAATTCTCCAACACCAGTAGAGACACTCTCTGCTAAACTAGCGTCAAAGGCCTCTATTTGCTCTTCTGTAAAAGCCAAAGTTTCCATCTCGCCAGTTTCAATTTCAGTAGCATACTCTGAATTAAAGTCCGCCGCTGCGCTTTGGATTCTGTCTAGCTTATGTCTATCGCGTCTTGATTTAACTGTATACCACGAACCTTCTATATCAGTGGGCTTTTGGTCAAGCCAATGCGTACCTATTGCTTCTAGCCCTTTACTTGCTGTATTTGCGTACCACCAAGGATTTACCGCCGTACCAACGAAGTCTCCTATGTCTGATCCTCCTTCAACAAGACCTTCTCCAAACAAAGAACCAACGTCAGATGCTGGATCTACGCTTGCTGGATCAAAGTCAAGATAAGCTTTATCAAATGCTGCTTTTCTTTTACCTTTATTCCTATATAACTCGTGTTGGTATTGACCTATTTTATCTATGTCCTCCTCACTTAAACCCATGTCTACATCCATAGCCCATCTGTGAGCGCTGTCAAACCAACCTTCAAAATCCTCCACGCTCATGTTCAAGCCTTCAGCTCCTTCACCCTCAAGACGGGTAGCGCCACCTCTTTCCTCGTAGTTATCCAAGAATAAATTTAGCGGAATATCTACATAGCGCTCATCCCATCTTTCACCTAAATCTTCTCCTGTAAAATCAGGATCAGTTCTTTTAAGATAATCTAAAACTTGCATCTTCGTTATACCTCCCATAGAGTTTAAATCTACAGATATAGTTTCATCTCTACCGTGCTTTCTAAGTATTTGATTATCTAGCATTAGATCATCAAACCACTTTTGCTCAGCTTCACGCATCGTCATGCCAGGGTGTAAGATCGCTATCTGTCGTATAGATTCATCAGCTCCCTCCCTCGCTTCTTGATATCCTTCAACCTCAAACTGAACCTTCCAGTCCTCGTAAGCACCTTCTTCACTTTGGCCATTTAAATACATCCTAGCTGCTAACTCTTCCTCATCCTCATTCCATCTACTGCCAAATGATTTTGCGCTTGCGGTTATCTCAGCATTTACAACACCTAGTTCTTTTTCTACTTTAGCTTGATCTTGTTGTAGTTGAGTAATAGCAGTAGAAGAAAGCTTGTTCCCATTTGCATCCACACCACGACTAAGCTGTTGTTTGAGAATATAGTTTCTTTTTTCTAACGGTTCAGCTTTTTGAATTAAATGGTATTTAGCAGTCTCTCCAGGAGTAAGCTCTGACATGTGATCTTTGTCAAATACTTTTTGTATAAAATCTTTGTCTGCCACCTCGTTGCTCAATAAACCATCACCAACCTCTCTATCAAATATGGCTTTATGCTCTTCTATTTTTTGACTAAGATGGGCTTTGTCATCACCACCCATCATTTTCCAAAATTCCTCTTTAGGTAATAAGTAATCTCTGTCTCTACCTCCTTTAGTAAACTCCTCAAATATCTCTTCGTAAAGTGCTTCGTGATCATCTACCTCAAACTCCGTACCACCCATGTCATCATATCGGCTTACTAGTACTTCGTCTACTACAGCGTTGACATCATCAACAATTGAATTTAACCTTTCGCCTTGTATGTTATTGTTCGTGTGTACCGCATCACTAGCTATACTTCCTTCCCCAAACATCTGACCTTTTATAGCCTCCCAATTTCCAGTCTTTCCCCCTGCAGCCTCAAATGCTCCTTCAGTAGTATGTTTAACACCTTGTGCTCCCATCACTTCTCGAGTCACGTCCAAGGCATCAACTTCCCCCGACACAACGGCCTTTCCTGCGGTTATAACACCTGAGGCAATGCCTCTCATCACACCACCTTCAAGCTCATTCCAACCCTCTACATTTTTATCTATAACTTCTACCCCATCTTCAAGATTCTGCCCACTTAATTTATCAAACGTTTCTTGCTTAATAGCCCAGTCTTTCTCCATTTCAGGAGTTGTGTTGGCTATGTCTCCATCCACCCACGCGGCTATATCGCCAGCTAGCATTTCAGCTTGTCCTGATGGATCCGCTACGTCCATCCAAGACAATTTACCTAGCTCAAACTCTTTTTCTTCTCCAGTGGTGAGGCTTTTAAATTTAATACCTTCAGACATCCCACTTGGGTTTGTGATTTCATAATCACTACCATACACTTCTTGGAGCTTAGGTATAATGCTATCATCACCTAAGTCAGTTCTATGGCCAAGCCAACCGGTTGGTAGTATGCTACCAGCTTGCGAACCAGTGTTTACTTCGTTAATCTCCTCTCCTGTTATGTGCCCGTGGTTTTTGAAGTGCATGTCCTCTACTCGAGTGCTCTCCTCTTCTTCACGAGCTCTCCTTTCGCTAAAGCTTTCTTCTTGCTGCTCTTTTATAGAGGCGGTACCTAGCTTTTGCTTCTCAGCTTCACTGTCCGCGATGAGAGCCTGTATAACCTCAGCAGATTCATTATTAGCCTCTGCTTCGGCTATTTGCTTTTCTAGCTCCTCGTCTTGTGAAGGCGGGGAAAAGTAATTAGAGGCATAATCAACAGCAGTAGATAATATGGATTTGTCGTTTGCCATGCTAAGCTATGTTTGTGTCACCTTGGTAAAACTTTTTCTTTTCTTCTAATGACATCCCAGCTGTTGGGTTGTCTTTTTTATTTTCTTTATTGTATATATCAAGACCTCTGGTGTAAGATGTATTAAAGGCTATTCTCTCTAAACCTTCTGCAAATTTTTGCTCAAGTTGTTTACGATCAGCTTTGTCCCCTACTGCTTGAAGTACTAGTTGCTTGCTATCTACATTCATACTTGAAGTATATGGAGAGCTATCATCATTGTCTTCTCCTTCTAATATTAAATCTATAAGTGGGCGTGGGTGAAATAAACCTCCGTCAAGTAGAAGAGCAGCTAGTTGATCTGGATTGCTGTCAACCATTCTTAGGTTGCGCATTATTATTGCATCTTTATCCCAAGGTTGCCCTGCTCTACCAGCATCAAAAAACTGGGCTCTTGAATCTGTAAAAGCCTGAGCGGTAGCATAGGGTTTTGTTCTCTTAGCAGTCGTTTCAGCCATCCATTGAGTAGTAGCAGGAAAATGGTCACCGGTAGGCATGGGAACCATATATGTAACGTGATTGTTTTCGTCTACCCTTGGTATAACCTCTGGACCAGGTTGTAAAAGATGACCCATTACGTATTCTTCTTGCGGGGTTATAGACTCACTTACGATATTATCTAAATAGTTTTTATGAAAAGTACTCATTGTACCTTCAGGACCATATGCTTCTGTAGTAGACTTTCCAACTCCTACAACAGCTGAAGATGCCGCGGCTTGATTAACCTTTTCTTGTGTTTTATCTCCTTGTGTATCTTTGAAATATAAATTTGTTTTGACATCACCAGCAAACTTTTTAATATGACCGTGTAGTGCCTTTGTGGCATACGCTCCATTTACTTCGGCTTTATGAGATTGAGCCTCTAAAAACTTATCTACCCCTTTATAAAGATCGCGATTCTTATACGCAAATGGGCTTTGCTTATTCATTGGACTACGATCTTTATAGTTGAGGGTAGAACCACCCCCATCCTCAGAACCCGTATTAAAATTACCGCCTATCGCTTCGGCTATAGCAGAATCATTTGGATCTATATCGTGCTGACTCCAAAACGAATCAGGTATTTCACCTTCCAGACTGTTTATAACTAAATCTCCATTTGCATTACGATAGCCAGCAACATTCCAGTTTTCAGAAGAACCTTCAATCCCATCGGTAACTATTTGTGTCTCCGTGCGAGAGCTATTCTGCTTTTTCAGGTTCTGCATGTGCTGTTTATGAAGTGGGTGGGATGGATCTAAGTATCCCTCCCTGTCAGCAACATACGCATCATAACCTCCTTTTTTATTCCAACTATTCACTATATCATCCCTATAGTGTTTTGAGCTTGGGTCAAAAATGTCTCTATAACGTACCTTTTCGCCTTCAATAACCACATCTTTAGTAACTGGATCTACAGCGTCAATAGTATTAACACCCTCCCCAGAAAATGGATCTGGTCCATCCACCGGTGGTTTTACCGGCGGTTTACCTGGCGGTGTACCTGGCGGCGTATCTGGTGGTATTTCCGGCTCTGGCTCAGGATGGTTTAGTTGATACCTCCAATTACCATACTCAGGCATATAGTCACCAGCAGCTTGCTTCATTGTATTCAATACGTCACCTCGAATTTGATATCCTGAAAAACTCATATTGTTTATTGTTTAGTCTATTATATTAATTAAGCCACGTATCACCTAAAACCAGGATCTGGCATGTAATCACGCTGAAGCTTACCATCAAACCAACCGTAGTTCTCCCCTAAATCTGTAGTCGTAGTCGCAAGATCTTTTGCCCCATGCATGGTTTGTTCTTGGCCTGATTGCAGTCTGCTGTTTGCACCTTGTAAGTCACCCGCGGCCATACCCATCATACCGGATATCTTTCCAAACTGCTGGTTTCTTCTTATACCCTCTCCCTCACGTTCTTTGTTCTGTATATTAGCCGCCATGTTTCTTTCAGACATTTGGTTACTAGCCTCTTGTTTACCTATGCTAGCAGATGATCTCT
>TARA_R110002167_G_scaffold855_6_pt1 | contig 13274 bp, 11 predicted proteins | sample TARA_R110002167 | Tara Oceans TARA_R110002167 (sample SAMEA4398238) | marine metagenome | biome: Polar Biome; feature: [MES] marine water layer (ENVO:01000295) within the mesopelagic zone...; material: water (ENVO:00002006), including particulate matter (ENVO:01000060) such as...... | reverse complement strand
GCGGAAGAGCTTCTATCAGCGAATTAGATACGAATTTCAACGGCCTGTTAGACAATCCCGTTACTGCGCTGTCACTCAGGATTGAACGGCCACTCTGTCCGGCAAGCCTGTAGCCTGTATAGTGGCTCGGTAAATTCACTGATATCAATAAACAACCTGCGGAGTACCTGTATGAATGTAATAACCAAGCTGATGTCTGTCGCCAGTATGGCCGCCCTGCTGGCTGCTCCTGTCTATGCCGAGGATGAACCATCCTGGTGGGATAGCATGGTTAGCAAGGGTAAATCCATGTTTGGTGGCGCTGAAGAAACGGCAGCAAGCAGTGTCGACAAGGGCAGTGAGCAAGTGGAAGAGAGCACTGACGATGGCAAGAGTATGGCGGCGGAAGGGATGGAGAAGGGTAAGGAATTAGCCAAAGACGGCTATGAACACGGTAAAGAAGCCGCCAAAGAAGGTTATGAAAAGGGTAAGGAGTTAGCCAAAGACGGCTACGAGCATGGCAAAGAAGCCGCCAAAGACGGCTACGAACACGGCAAGGAAGCTGCCAAAGAAGGCTATGAGTCCGGCAAGGAAATGGCCAAAGATGGTTATGAGTCCGGCAAAAAAATGGCGAAGGACGGTATGGAATCCGGCAAGGATTCACTGAAAAAGACCTTCGACTGAGCGTATCAAGCACTGTTGGCCGGCAGCAAACAGCGCCTTGGCCCAAGTCCAGCGGCGCTTTCAGTCCAGTAAAACCAGTAACTGGCCGTCTTTGACATCGTACTCGATGGCTGTCAGAGGCTGGCCAGCGCAAGGGCCTGCGATACACATACCATCCTCAACCTGAAACAGGGCACCATGGCTACTGCACTGGATAAAATAACCATCAACATCAAGAAACTGATCCGGTAGCCACTCCAACCGAATACCCAGATGCGGACACTGGTTAACAAAAACAAAAAAACGCGCAGCCCGGCGGATAACAAACAACGCCGTATCATCCAGCTCAAACCCCTTGCTATCACCCTCGGTAATATCCTGCTCGGCACATACCCAACGCCATGTACTGGCCATGCTTGATTCCTGTTAAACCTGTGGCTTGTTGCCTTAATCGCGGGCGACTGGTCGATGGACGACCTGTGCGGTTGATCAGTGCGGTTTGATGAGCGTCAAGATTAATAAATAACCGGCAGTACAGCCAGTCAGAGTTTCGAGGGGCACTGCATATGGCCAGGGAGCGTTCTCAATTATTTGCCACGGCCTGTCAGGAGGAAAAATCCCGTCAAACAAGGCGTCGGATACCGAGAATGGCGCGTCCTTATCAAGTCCAATAACATCGCATGGCGGGATATTGGCCCTGACCCTTGGGCAGAGGCCAGTAACTTCCAGTACGGCGTTATTCGTCACTTGTTTAGCTCGCTAAACCACGCTCCTCATGCCTTGTTCTGAAACCAACGGCTCTCAGCAGGCTCGGTTTAATCATTGAGAAAATGAGGTTATGTGAGAGGGCGTGGCATGCGGGAATACTTGACCACGACAACACGTGCCACGACAAATAGCAGGCAAAAAAACGCCCCTCTAAAAGAGGGGCAAAGCAACCGTGATTAGCTTGATGAGAGAGATCACCTCACAGCCAAGGCCGTGTTGTGAACACCGTTGCTATCGCTAGCTCCGATAAGCAAACAATAGTCATTCTCATCTGAGTTGTCAATAATAATTCTCATTTATTTTCGGCGGATGTTTGTTCGTGCCGCAAGCGGGTACCAAACTCCAGTGACAGCTTGAGTTCTTCGGCGCTGATTGCGGGCGGAAAATAACAGCCGCTGACTCGTGAGTTCACCAGGCTGACGCCATCCAGGCAGCAGTCACGAAAATCAATGCCGCGCAGGTCGGTGCCACGAAAATAGGCATCGGTAAGGTCCATTCCGCTGACCAGAAGGCCGCGTAAATCAAGGCCGCGCAAATCCATACCAGCCAGGTTACATACCTGGCCTTGCTGGATAGCCTGATTAAATCCGGCGACGTCATCGTTGCGGAGCAGTTGATACAGGGGATCCTGGCTGATGGCCGCTGTAGTCATGGAAAACCTCGTTGATTAGACTGGGTGGCCTTCAGTATAGATGACCCTCAATGACTCGTTCGCTTGACGCTTTTCTGCTGACCTCCAGCTGGTCGGATGCCACCCCGGATCAGGACTCGGAACTGGTGTTCTGGTGGCAAACCCCGGTTGGCCCGCTACGCCAGCAGTTGCGGCAGCCTGCCGTGTGTTTTATCGAACGCCGTCATCAGCAGGAGGCGGAACGCATGGCCCGTGCTCTGGGTTGGCCGGTAAGCTGTCGCCCGGTCGCGTTAGCAACCTTTGACCAGCAAGCGGTCTCCGCTTGTTATATGCCCGCCAGTTATAGCTATCGCTGGCGGGATTTATTGCTGAATCAGCAGATTCCCTGTCGTGAAGTCGATGTGCGTATTACCGATCGTTATCTGATGGAACGGTTTGTCTATGGCGCTGCAGTGATTCACTACGATGCCGCCGAAATGTCTGAAACCCCAGTGGCTGTACCAAACACCGCAGCCGCTTATCAGACGCTGCGAGGGGGGCGGCTGACGGCTGGCAGTTATCGGCCGACCTTGCGGTGGTTGTCGCTGGATATTGAAACCAATATTCCGCGCCAGGGCGAAGCACTGAAACTCTACTCTGTTGGGCTGGTAACGTCACAGCAGCGTTGTGTGTTGCTGGTTGAACAGCATGGCGCGGGCGCGGCGACTGCGACGGATCCGGTTGAACTGGTACGGCTGGCGGATGAAGTGGCGGTTTTGCATGCGCTGAACGACCGCATGGCGGCAAGCGACCCGGACGTGATTCTGGGCTGGAACCTGATCCAGTTTGATCTCAATGTGTTACAGCAGAAATATCACGAGCATGACATTCCCATGCGTTGGGGTCGCGATGGCAGCCGCTTACAGGTGCGGCGGCAACGGAATATGCCCGACCGGATCATCGTCAATATGGCTGGGCGACTGGCGCTGGATGGCATTGAACTGTTGCGGGCAGCCAGTTACCAGTTTGAAAGTTTCTCGCTGAATGCGGTGTCTGAACAATTGTTAGGGGATTCCAAACTGCTCACTGGCAGTCATCGGGGGCAGGATATCCAGCGCCTTTATCAAACCGACCTGTGTGCTTTTACGGCCTACAATCTGCAAGATTGCGACTTGGTCTGGCGTATCTTCGAGAAGCTCAAACTGCTGGAATTTGCCATCGAACGCAGCTTGATGACCGGCCTGGCACTGGATCGGATGGGGGGCTCGGTAGCTGCCTTCGAGAATCTCTACCTGCCGCGTCTGCACCGCGCCGGTTATATCGCCCCCAATATTGGCGAAGGGTACCGCGCTGAAAAAAGCCCCGGTGGCTACGTGATGGAGTCGACGCCGGGTTTGTTCGAGCATGTACTGGTACTGGATTTCAAAAGTCTGTACCCGTCGATTATTCGTACCTTTAAAATAGACCCGATGGGATTGATTGAGGGACTGGCTACCGATGCCACGCTGGCGTTGCCGAATGCCGACTGGGTGCCCGGATTTTTTGGCGGGCGCTTTCATCAGCAGCAGCATATTTTGCCGGAGCTGATTCGCGGGCTGGGAGAACATCGCGAACACGCCAAGCAGCAAGGTAACAAACCGCTGTCGCAGGCCATTAAAATTATTATGGCCTCCTGCTACGGCGTATTGGGGTCGGAAGGCTGCCGTTTTCACGATACCCGGCTATCGGCTTCTATTACCAAGCGCAGCCATGAGATTATCCAGACCAGTTCAGACTGGATTGGCGCTCAAGGCTACGAAGTGATTTATGGCGATACCGACTCGGTATTTGTGTGTTTGCGAGCCGCCGTCACAGACTCTGCCGCCGACCGGATTGGCCAGCAGCTGGCCACCGACCTGAATCGCTGGTGGGCAGAGAACCTGCAACAACGTTTTGGCATCCAGAGTTATCTGGAAATGGAATACGAAACCCATTATCAACGCTTCTTTATGCCCTCGATTCGGGGTGCAGAAACCGGCAGCAAAAAGCGTTACGCCGGACTGATCAGCGACGCTGATGGCTTACCAAAAATGGTGTTCAAAGGGCTGGAAGCGGTGCGTTCTGATTGGACACCCCTGGCGCGGCAGTTTCAGCAGCAGTTATATCGCAAAATCTTTCTGCAACAGCCATATCAGCATTGGGTGCAGCAACAGCTCCGCGACTTGCTTGATGGCCACTCAGACAGCCTGCTGAGCTATCGCAAACGCTTGCGACAACCGTTAGCCATGTACCAGCGCCAGGTGCCTCCCCATGCCCGTGCAGCGATGAAACTTGACCAGTGGCGACAACAGAATGGCCTGATGCCCAGGTATCAGCAAGGACGCGGCTGGATCAGCTACCGCATCACCGCGAACGGCCCGGAGCCACTGGACGATCAACAAGATAACGACCAGCACGATGGCTTGGTCTATCCCACCGCAGCACCGGATTACCAGCACTATATTGACAAACAACTCCGACCGATTGCCGCTGCGATTTTTCAGTTTACCGGCGATGATGTGGATGATTTATTGGGGACGCAAGGGTCGTTGTTTGGCCCCTAGTGCTCAGTCACGGTAGCCGGTTCGCAGGCCGTTGTCTGGTGCTGTGGCAGTTCCACTTCCCAAGGTGGATTGGGACGAATATTGTCGATCACGAAGTCAACAAAACTGCGTACCTTGGCCGATAGATGGCGGTTGCTGGGGTACAAGGTATGAATCGGGTTGGCTTCAAACGGGTAGTCGCAACAGAGTGGTACGAGGTCGCCGGACTGAATCGCGGGGGCGGCAATCAAGGCTGGCAGTGGTGTAATACCGGTACCGGACAAGGTCAGTGCATAAAGTGAGGCAAAATCGTTTGCCTGCAACTTGGGTTTGACCTGAACCGTCAGTTCTTCACCCTCAGGGCTGGTCATATTCCACTGCAGCCAGCGTGATGCGGTGATCAACCGGTGGTTGGCCAGGTCGTCCGGATGCGACGGCGTACCAAAGCGTTGCAAATAATCCGGGCTGGCACACAGCAGTACACCAACATCACCGAGATAGCGGCCAATCAGCGACGAATCTTCCAGTTGCCCAATACGGAAGGCAACGTCGATGCCTTCCTGTACCAGATCCAGCAGTTGATCGGAAAGCACCAGATCAATCGTCAGCTGGGGATGCTGATCCATAAATTCTGCTACCAGGCTGGACAGTACCGTTGAGCCAAACAGCACCGGAGCGGTAATACGCAGCGTACCGGTGGGTGTGGTTTGCATCTGGGTGACTGCGATATTGGCTTCTTCAATTTCGCTGAGAATACGTGAGCAGTGGCCATAGTAGGCATTGCCGGTATCTGTCAGACGCAGGCTGCGGGTAGTTCGCTGGATCAGTCGCACACCGAGGCGTTCTTCGAGTTGGGTAATCTTGCGGCTGACGGTGGACTTGGGCAGTCCGAGATTTTTTGCAGCTCCGGTAAAGCTGCCAGCGTCCACGACATGGACAAAAATAGCCATTTCATTGAGGTCAAATTCTTCGCGCTTGCCAATCTGCATGGGGCTCTCCTGATATCGGCGGTTGGCCTTCGAACGCATAGAAAGGTTTGAAGGAGCATTCCGGGGTCTACCGTGCCATAATTTTTGGAACAATGGTAGATTTTTGGTGTCGATTGTTGTCTTTATTGGCGTATTGCTGGGTGTGATATTGGTTAATTCGAGACATTTGTATCATTTATAAGCGTATTTTGACGCCGACCGAGACAATGGTTGGTAAATCCGTCACATCTTCCCGTTCACTGTAATCAGCATTTTTGTACTGGTAGTCGATCACATTGGCGCGACCGTAGAGGTTGAGGATTTCGGTATACAACGTCATTTCCCAGGAAGTGTAGAAGAAATTACGGTCGGCCCGGACATCGAGTGCGTGATAGGCCGGTAAACGTTCGGAATTGAGTTCGCCGTACACCGGGTTATAAAGCTCGGGGTTGTCACTGTCTTGTACGGCACCTTCTATAGGGGTTATCAGCTGGCCGGTTTGATAGCGCCATTTGAAGCCCAGTGCCAACACATCGCTGTAGTCATAACTGGCGACAAGGTTGATGATCAACGGCTGGTCATAGCTGTAGCGAAAGTCTTCGTTGGTCAGCTCGTTGGTGCGTCGGGTGCGAGACCAGGCAACGGATGCCCAGCCGTACCAGCGTTCACTCAGATCCTTGTTGATAAATAGCTCCAGCCCCCAGGCTGTGCCGCTGGCATCGTTGGTGTAGCGGGGCAAGGCGAGATATTCCTCATCGGACAGCTCAGGATAGACCGTCTGCTGGTCGGCTCGGGCCACCACCAGGCGATCCATCGTTTTATAGTAACCCTCAACCCGGATGAGCAGGTCGTCACGCAGTTCATGCTCGATACCGGCTTCGTAGTGAATTGCAGTTTCCAGTTTGAGGTCGGGGTTGCCAAAGTTTTTGGCGTATTGGCCGAAGTTGTCCGGGAAACTATGGTAACGGCCATAGGCGGCGGTCAGCGTCCAGTAGGGTGCCACTTGCCACTCGCTGCTCAGCCTGGGTTCGATAAAAAGTTCATCGGTATAATCTTCTCTGGCGACCAGTACGCCTGGGTTCAGAGTCCAGTATTCGGTGGCTTGCCAGCTGTCAGCAAGGTGCAGGTTGATACTGGTGATGACAACTTTTTCGTTGAGGGATACAACCTCGTCACCATCAATGATACGGCAATCCGGATTGTACTCATCGCACGGAGGGCCGGAGTAACTGCCTTTTAATGACGCGTGGGATTCTGATAGCTCAGCACCCCATTGCAGATCGTGATACAGATTCAACGGTTTGGAAAACTGGCTACGAATCTCGTAGTTATTGGTTTTGACGTTGACATAATTACTTCGGCCAATGGCAAACTGGAATTTTTCTTCAAGCTGGGAGAATCCGGTTTTTTGCTGTAACCCATTGCCGTAAATTTTGTCCCAGACAATGGCCTGACTATTAAAATAACGCTCAACATTGAGGCCGCCATCCAGCCCTGGATCCTGGGCGAGTTCATCGGAGTCTTCGTCAAATTTTATCCCGGCCTTGTCGCGGGAACCAATGGCCTGCACCACCAGACTTTCAGTGATACTGGGCTGATATTCGTATTTCCCCTGATAGTCGTAGTATTCCGGCAAGGTGGTGAACTGGAAATCTTCATCGTCCAGTAGCGCGTCGATGTAGTACTGAAACAGACTCTGGCGCCCGGATAAATAAACGCTCTGTTCGCTGTTAATCGGCTGTTCGATAAAAAGACCAGCCTTGAGGAAGCTGACATCGATCACGGTCTGGGGAGTGGCAAAGTCCGGTGAACGTGAGGTGGCATCGATCACGGCACCGGTTGCCCCATTGTATTGCGGCCCAAACGCGGCGGCTTCCAGGGTGAAACCCTCAATCACGTTGTCGTTAAGAATACTCGACGAGTCACTATGAAAAATGTAACCCACCGGGAAAAAATCGATGTAATAGGCGTTGTCATCGGGAGAAGAACCACGCACCGCCGGGGCGGAATCCTGACTGTTACTGAACACCACGCCCGGCAAGCTTTCGATGGCTTGCAGCGGGTCGTTGCCAGCACCGGGAACACGCAGCAGTTTACGCGGACTGACGGTCGTCAGTGATTCTGTTACCCCCAGTACCTCAATCACCTCGATGTTGGGGTCGTCTGCCAACGATGGTTCGGAGACATCGGCTTGTGCGCTCGTCATCATTACCAACGGGAGTAGTAGCCGGAAGGGTGAAAGCGCTTTCATGACGGCGTCCTGTGTCGATGGAAGGAGCAATTTGGCGGCTGGCTGTGGTTAAGACAGTGTGGTTAAGTTTACAGTGATCACATGCCAGCCTACTGATATCCGATTAAATATCTGTGACAGAGGTGGGTTCTTTATCAATCACGTTCTCAATCCGGTTACCAAGTCGCCCAATAACAGTGGCCGTTGATTACCTGGCTTGGCAAATACCATGTGTACGGTACTGATCACCCGCTCATCAAAACCGCCTTCACAGTAGGCAAAGTAAAAATCCCACAGTCGACAGAAGGTGTCGTCATAACCCAGTTGGTGCAAGTGCTCGCGCTTGTCGAGAAAGGTTCGCCGCCAGCGCCGCAAGGTTTCGGCGTAGTGGCTGCCGATATCTTCCAGGTGAATGGTTTTCAGGTTGCTGGTACGGCTCATGGCCTGTTGCATGGCGGTGACACTGGGGAGAAAGCCGCCGGGGAATATATAGCGCTTGATAAAATCGACATTACTTTTGGCCTGTTGATAACGCCAGTCATCGATGGTAATGGCCTGAATCAGCGCAATGCCATCGGGTTTCAGTAGCCGATTGAGGGTGTTGAAATAGGTGTCCAGATACTGATGACCAACCGCCTCGATCATCTCCACCGAAACCAGTTTGTCGAACTGGCCGTTAAGCTGACGGTAGTCTTGTTGTAGCAGTGTGATCCGGTCTTGCAATCCGGCCTCCCGAATACGCTGTTCTGCTTTGCGGTATTGGGCATCGGAGATGGTGGTTGTGGTGACCCGGCAGCCATAGTGCTGGGCGGCGTAAATCGCCATGCTGCCCCAGCCGGTGCCGATTTCGACCAGATGATCTTCGGCGCTCAACTGCAGTTTTTGGCAAATCCGTTCTAGTTTGAAGCGCGAGGCCTGCTCCAGCGAGCTGTCAGGGGTTGGGAAAATGGCACTGGAATACATCAGTGTCGGATCGAGAAACAACTCGAACATCTCGTTGCCGAGATCGTAGTGAGCGGCAATATTGCGACGCGACCCCTTTTCGGTATTTCGCTGCGCCCGATTCCACAATGTCAGCGCCCACTTGCCAGCGCTGGCCCAGCCACTGTCGATACGATCCAGTACCTCCTTGTTGCGACAGAGAATACGCACCAGGGCAGGCAAGTCATCGGCGCACCAGTCTCCGGTCATGTAGGCTTCACCAGCGCCGACGCTGCCGTACAGAGCGATGGTGCGCCAGGCTTCCGGGTCGTGAATTTTGACCGTGGCACGCAGGGCATGATGGGTGTCCCCGAAGACATGGGTCTGGTCTTGTTCGCAAATCGTCAGGCAGGCATCCTGAATCTGTGTCAGACGTTGACACAGCGCTCGACGGCACAGACGGTCAAGCCAGTGAAGGGTACCGGGAGCGGGAGTGGTCGTCGGTGTTGGCATTAATAATCTCCCTTTGAGGTCGGCTGGGCTGCGGCCTGCTTTTGATGGCGGGCATGATCGTGTTCCGGGTTGTTGTGAGGATGTGGGTGATAGCGACTGCCACGCAGCCAGAGTTTGGCGGCGTTGTAATAAATTCCCGCCACAACTTGGAGCGTCATCAGCGGGTAGTGCCATAACACTCGCCCCAGAGCGGCGCGGGATATCCGCTGGCGTTGCAGTTTCATGGTGGCGTCGAGCACCCGGTAACCATCTTTGATCACGTCCATATGGCTGAGTATTTCACTGCCGCTGATGGCAGAGGGAGGGTTCAATACCCAGCGATATTGCATCGCCAGCGGATTAAACGGCGATACATGGAACGCCTTGTTAAAGCGGAACTGGTAGCGGCAGACAGACGGGCGTTTGAACACCCGTTCTGGATAAATTGCCAGTGGGCATGACGGCAGGTCAGCACCTTCAGACGGCATCACCAGACTGTAGTGAAAACGTTCTTGCCAGGGTGTATTGGTGATTTCAGCCACCGTCCCGATACAACGATTCTGCGCGTCATAGCCAAAATAGAGGCTGAGCGGATTGATGATAAAACCGAAGTAGCGCATGTTGGTGAGTACTTCCACCCGCTGCACTGATTGTCCGGTCTCTTCCTCGAACGTACGTAAGATAGAGCGTTTCAGCGCCGCCACTGACGAGTGCTGGCCAAAATAGTCGGTGCTGTCAAAGCGGGCCATGGCCCAGCGTTGAGCTGACCAGAACGGATGCTGTGCCATGACCTCGTCGACTTCGTCGAGATCCAACAGCATCATATAGACCTTGTGGTTCAGCTCATTGCGTCCCTCGCGAAAGCGGCGATGGCGCACCCAGCCGGTATAGAGGGCGCTGTGGCCGTTAAATACTGTTGCGGTAGCCATCAGAAGCTGACTCCCAACGCCTTGCACACCCGCAGCGCACTGTTGACGCCATCTTCATGAAAACCGTTAAACCAGTAGGCACCACAAAAATGGGTATGGTTGGCACCACTGATTTCATGATGGCGCTGCTGGGCGGCCATGCCATCGAGCGTGAATACCGGGTGGGCGTACTGGAAGCGGCGGAGGATTTTGGCCGGATCAATAGCGTCGGTCTTGTTAAGGGTGACGCAAAAATGCTCAGGGGCATCGGTAAAGTTCTGCAACCGGTTCATATAATAAGTGACGGCGACGGTGTTACGTTGCTCGCTGTCGAGATGGTAGTTCCAGCTGGCCCAGGCATGGCGGCGTTGCGGTAGCAGGCCGATGTCCGTGTGTAATACCACGTCGTTGTTTTGATAGGGGATGGCTTGCAGGATGTGCTGTTCGGTAGCGCTGGGTTGGGCCAGTAGCGCCAGCGCCTGATCACTGTGGCAGGCCAGAATTACCTGGTCAGCGCGGAACGTTTGGTTCGCCAGCGTCAGCGAGACACCCTCGGCATCCCGTTCAATCGTCGTGATCGCACTGTTAATGTGAATGTTTTGCGCAGGCAATGCCGCCAGGATTTTCCCGACATAGCTGCGTGAGCCGCCTGAAACCACCCGCCATTGAGGGCGTTCGTTAACACTCAGCAGGCCGTGGTTATTAAAAAATGTCAGGAAAAAGCGCACCGGGAAATCCATCATCATGGCTTCGCTGGCAGACCAGATCGCGGCGCCCATGGGAATAATGTAATAGCGGCGGAAGTAGTCGCTGTAGCCATGGCAGGTCAGGTATTGCCCCAGCGTCTGGCGGCTGTTCAGGCTGTTAGCGTCCAGTTGTGCACGGCTGTCGCGGTTAAACCGGAGGATTTCCTGCACCATGCGCCAGAATTTCGGATTCAGCAGGTTGCTGCGTTTGGCAAACAGGCTGTTGAGATTTTGGCCGTTGTATTCCATGCCGCTGTGTTCGCACTTGACGCTGAAACTCATATCTGAGGCTTCGGTTTGGACGTCCAGCTGGGTCATCAGTTTGATGAAGTTGGGATAGGTCCAGTCGTTGTAAACAATAAATCCCGTGTTGATCGGCCAACTTTTGCCATTCATCTCGATGTCGGTGGTCTGGGTGTGACCGCCAACATAGTCGTTGGCCTCAAACAGATGCACGTCGAACTGTTGGCGCAGTAACCAGGCGCAGGTCAGACCGGAGATGCCGGCGCCAACAATGGCGATGACAGGTTTAGTGGTTGTCATGGGCAGTAGTCCTTGCGGTTAGTCCGGTTGTTTTTGTGGGCTGGTGGGCAAACGGGTGGCGGCACGACGTGTCAGAGCCAGGCGCAGGTCGGCGGGCAGGCAGCCGAGTAATTGCAATAACCAGGTAAAGCGACGGGGAAAGTGAATGTCCCAGGGGCGTCGTTGCAGACCCTTGATGATGGCTTCGGCGGCGACGTTGGCGCTGATGCGCATCGGCATCCGAAAACGGTTGCGATCCGTCAGCGGGGTTTTGACGAATCCGGGCGACACGACCGAGACATCAATGTGCTCGCTGGCGAGGTCGGCGCGCATGGCTTCCATAAAGTAGCGCACGGCTGCCTTGCTGGCACCGTAGGCTTGGGCTTGGGGCAAGGCCAGGTAAGTGACGCTGCTGCTGACTGCGACCAAGTAGCCACGCTGGCTGTTGCGGATCAGTGGCAGTGCGGCTTCGAGGCTGTTGACCAGCCCGTAAACGTTGGTATCTATCACTCGTTTCACAAGAGCGCTGTCGAACTGACGCACATCAAGGTATTCACAGCTACCGGCATTGGCGATCAGGGTATCTATACGTCCAAACCGTGCGGCGATGTCAGCGGCAACGGCTTGCATTGCATCCCGCGATGTCACATCTGCCGACAGTGCGACGACGTTGGGATGCGGTTCGGCCAATTGTTGCAGGCGGTCGCTATTACGGGCTGAAATGATCAGCCATTGGCAGCGCTTTGACAGCCCATGCACCAGCGCTGCACCAATGCCGGAGCTGGCACCGGTAAGCCAGATAATCTGCTCGGATAACGGTGGCGGCAGTGGTTTTTTCATGCCATACGCTCGCGGATTTTACCCAGCACCCAGCCCAATACGGGCAGGTGGTTGTAGAGCATGGTTGCGCCGTCAAACAGATCCTGGTGGTAGATGACCCGATCATCCTGCCAGCGAAATTCGGTGCCACCCTCAACATGGATGGCCTTGCCCGCAGCAATGGCCGGGTGGCAGAAGACCATGCTCCAGCGCAAAAAATCGGCTTCACTGGAGGGCCAATACTGGCCGTAATGAAAGGTGATCTGGTCAACCGATTGATACATCCCCGAGAAATAGGACTGAATGGCCGTTAGACCTTCCAGGCGATGAAACGGATCCTGAAAAACCGCCTTGGGGTGATACAGGCTCGCCAGCAAGGCATCATGATCTGCTTCTCTGTCGAGCTGGTCATAGACTGAGGTAAAGGCGTGCAGCCGTTGGCTATCATTCATCGGTAGGATTCTCCTGCTTGAGCGCCTTGAAAGCATTCAAGGCCCGCTGGCGGGCAAATGCGTGGTCGACGATGGCATCGGGGTAGCCGGTTTGCTGGCGCTCGAAGGTATTGGGTTGATGACGGCTGGTGGCTGGCAGTGACGCCAGTTGGGGTAGATAGCGAATCAGAAACTGGCCATCGGCATCAAAGCGCTGCGACTGGGTGGTGGGGTTAAAAATACGGAAGTAGGGCACGCCGTCTGCTCCAGTAGACGCGCTCCACTGCCAGCCGCCGTTGTTGGAGGCTAGATCGGCATCAACCAGGTATTGGTTAAAAAATGCCTCACCGCGCCGCCAGTCGATCAACAGATGTTTGGTCAGGAACATGGCGCTGATCATGCGTAGGCGATTGTGCATCCAGCCGGTGGCGAGTAATTGCTGCTGGGCGGCATCGACTATCGGGTAACCGGTGCGGCCGTTGCACCAAGCCTGGAAATCGGCCTCGGCGTCTCGCCATTTCACTCGCTCGGTCTCGGGCTTAAAGGCTGCGTGCTTGCACAGGTCCGGGAAGGCAACCAGTAAATGGCGGTAGAACTCACGCCAGGTTAACTCGTTGATCCAGCTGTCGAGGCCCGCATTGCCACCGGTCAACAGG
>TARA_R110002167_G_scaffold2178_2_pt1 | contig 13286 bp, 11 predicted proteins | sample TARA_R110002167 | Tara Oceans TARA_R110002167 (sample SAMEA4398238) | marine metagenome | biome: Polar Biome; feature: [MES] marine water layer (ENVO:01000295) within the mesopelagic zone...; material: water (ENVO:00002006), including particulate matter (ENVO:01000060) such as...... | reverse complement strand
ACCAGATGGTGATAGAGCTTGCTGTGATCCTCCCACAGCTGCAGCTGGCCGTTAGCCGCCTCGCGCTGCTGGCGGTAAAACTGCGCCTGATGCAGCACGTTGAGCAGCTGGCGCTGATCCAGCGGCAGCCCGATCCTGGCCACCAGCATCCCGCGCAACGGCGCACTCAGCGCCTGCGACTCAACCCAGGCAGAGAGGAAAAGTACCGGCACATGCGGATCTCGCGTCTGCAGCTGCGCTAACAGCTGTTCCAGATTCAGCGGCTGACGACTATCACCCAACAGCACCGCGGACACGCCCGGTGCTAACAACCCCTGCTGCTGCGGCCAGCTCGAGAAGTCCACCACCCGACACTCGATCCCCGAGTATTCAAACAGCGATTGCAGCACCCGCGAACGTTCGAGGTCATCGTCGATAAGAAGAATGGAAAGCGGAGTGGGCATAACAAAACCATGTGGACATTTTTTTGACACACACAGTATCGGAAAGCGTCAAAGATTTGTCAACAGCCATTTGTTTCATTGCAATAGAGGTGGCTAGTGCTTCAAGCCTATGTGAGAATGGCCGATAATATAGTACCAAATATCACCTTTGGCACCTCATGCTGCAGTGGAGCACTTTAACAATGGCAGACTCTGAACTTGACCAACTGATTAGACAAGCAGAAATACTGCAGCAGCAAGCCAAGCTGGAGGTCCAATTTCAAAAAAACATGATTCTTTTTGAGAAGTATGCACCGGTCATCTGTCGTAACTATCGTAACTATCAGCCCACCACAGTGCGTTTAAACTTGGATGAACGTGGATACCTCAATCTTGTTAACATAAATACGGGCAACCCTGTCTATAACAAAGATCCTCGAGAGTTCTGTCACGACCAAGTAGCTCACTACACCCGCAAACCGAATCGATTTAATATTAAATACAACGACCTCCCTGGACGCTATTTTTTTCAATTCGCTTTACTGCAGAAACTACTAGATCACGTCAAACGCCCCTCTCGAAAAGCCCCGCCATCGATTAAAAAACCGATTGGATTGTTCATCATTAATGGCTGTGGTCTTGGATACCATATCCCCGAAATAATCGAATCTATGGATATCTACACCCTGTGCATTTGCGATCCTAATAAAGATTCATTTTATGCCAGCCTTCACACCATCGACTGGGAACCAATTATAAATTACTGTTATCGGAAAGGGCGTCTACTGAAGCTCTATATTGGTTCGAAAGAAGAGGCAACCATTACTTCGCTTCGACTATTAGTGAGTCGAATCGGCTTGCAAAACATGAGCAACACCTTCTTTTATCCCCACTTAAGCAGCGATATCAACGATAGTTTTTCCAGTAAACTTAAAAAACAATTCCATTTAACATTGACCGGTACCGGCTTTCTTGAGGATGAGCAGATCAGCCTTACTCATACCGTCGAGAACCTCCGCAATAACACCCCCGTACTTGGTAGCCAAACGCCCCCCTCTTCATCTCTACCTCCAGCCTTCATCGTCGGCAACGGCCCTTCTTTAGACGGACTAATCGACACCTTAAAAGAACAGAGAAAAGGGGCCGTTATTTTTTCATGCGGAACGACAATTGGTACTCTTTGCCAGCTCGGAATCACCCCTGATTTTCATGTAGAGATGGAGCGCACTGAGACCACCGATTACCTTCTCAGAGGAACGACAAAAGAGTTCAGAAAGAAGATCAACATACTTGCTCTAAATACTGTCGAGCCACGGAGCTTATCTTTATTCAAAAATGCCTATATCGCTAAGAAAGCCAACGATCCTGGCTCTTTCCTCATCGACAGTGAAATCAAAGAACGACTTCCAGTACTAAATCTTTGCAACCCAACTTGCACCAACGCGGGGCTGGCGTTTGCGGTTAGAATGGGTTTTAAAGAGATATATCTGCTTGGAGTAGACCTAGGCATGAAGAATGAATCGGAGCACCATGCCAAAGCCAGTCTGTATTACAGTAAGGATGAAAGCAAAAGAGCGGCACCGCCCGCCGAAAACTTTATAGCCCCAATGACCGTTAAGGGTAATTTCGGCGGCGATATCAAAACTACTGCCGTTTTGGATACATCTAGAGCCAACATAGAACTGTTATTTAGCTATAACAAGGATGTAAAAGCGTACAATCTTGGACAAGGCGCGTACATTGAAGGCGCAGAACCCATGGAAGCGGACAAACTGAACTTAAGCGCTTTCGACAACAGATCTGGCTTGCTCGATACACTAACTTCCACTTGCTTCACCGCAGCGCCACTGAATCAGCCCCTTACTGCAGATTACTTAACAAAAAAACACTTGCTCAAATTCAACAACATAATTAATGAGATACAGTTACCCGAAACAATTGATAATTTAAGTAACCTCCAGCAGCATATGGATACCATCCACCTCACTATCTGGAATTTAAAACAAAGCGATCCAATCCTTTACTTACTGATGGCTGGCAGCGTTCAAACCTTCTTCACCTTAATCATGAAAGGCTGTCTCGATACTATCAGTACCGAGGAATTAAATGAAACTTACGCCCACACCAGCGGCATTTACAAAGATTTTATTGAGCGCTCATCCGACCTAATTAATAACGACCTTCTGAAAACCCATGATATGAGCACTGTACATGCATAATTAAGTTTGATGCTATTTATTTACAGCTAACCGATGACTAGCGAGAGACCACATGCAATTCTGTAAAAAATGCATTATGCCTTCTACAAGACCCGAACAAGTCTTTGAAGACGGAGTTTGTGACGCCTGTCACTCAGCGGAGCTGAAGCATCAACATATCGACTGGACGGCCCGAGAAGCCGAGTTTGAAGCGATCCTAGCTAAATACCGAGGGGATGGTTCGAATTACGATTGTATGATTCCCGTCAGCGGAGGCAAGGATAGCTGCTACCAAGCAATCACGATGCGCGATAAATACGGAATGACTCCGCTTTGTGTTAGCCACACCCCCTGTGATCTTACCGACGTAGGTACTGACAATCTCAAATTTCTACGTGATCAGGGCTTTGATCTGATTCAGGTCTCTGGGAACCGCAAGAGCTACAGAGAGCTAGTTCGAATCGGCTTCTTTAAACTGGGCGATTGCTGCTGGCCGGAACATATCGGAATCTTCACCGCGCCGATACGGGTTGCCGTCAACTACAACATACCTCTACTGATTTGGGGAGAGAACTCCCAATTTGAATACGGCGGGCCTGCTTCAAAGCGCCACAATAACTATCTTGACCGTAACTGGCTCGAACAATTTCAAATGAGCGGCCACCGCATCGCTGACGTCATTCATGATGGAGTGCCGCTCAACGCGATCAAGACATTGATCTACCCAAGTGATGAAGAAATAAGCCGTGTCGGGGTGACCGGCTTATTTCTAGGCTATTACGAAAAATGGGACAGCAAGAGAAATGCGGACCTCATGGTTGAAAGCGGCTGGCATAAAAACCCTGACGGCCCCGTAGAAGGAGCCTACAACGACATCGAAAATCTAGATTGCAAGTGGATTGGTGGTCTTCACGATTATATGAAGTACATCAAGTATGGCTACGGCAGAGCGACTGACCAGCTCTGCATAGAGATCCGAGCCGGGCGTATGACTAGGAACGAGGCCGTTGTAGCCCTCAAAGAGTCGACCGAAGGGCAAGTTCCTTGGAAATACGTACCAGATTTCTTGGATTACCTAGACATTAGTCAAAAAGAGTTCATCGACAACCTTGATCGCTTTACCAACAAAACCCTGTTCGAACGTGATCCAAATAGCGGCCAGCTGCAAAAAGACAGCAACGGTAACTTGATCATACGTTTCTCCCCGTTGGCCATGAAGTAAGATGCTCTGCATTATTGACATTAATATTGGCAATACCGGAAGCGTTGCTAAATCACTACGCTACCTAGGCTATGAGTTTACAATGTCTGGCGATCCGAAAATTATCGCTCAAGCATCCAAAATTATTTTTCCGGGTGTTGGCAGTTTCTCTGCCGCTTCGGAAGCGCTGTTTCAATCGGGATTATTTGATTGCTTGATACAGAAAGTCATCAAGGAAGGCACCCCTATCCTCGGCATTTGTGTCGGCATGCAAATGTTGGCTACTACTGGCTATGAACATGGTCAATCGAAAGGTCTCGATTTTATTGATGCCGAAGTCAATAAGCTCAATATCGATCCCGCTAAGTACCGTATTCCGCACGTTGGTTGGAACGACGTGTCTACGGACGGCTCAAATCTTTACTGTGGAATTAAGGACGGCACCTGTTTCTACTTCGTCCACAGCTACGAGATGAAGTTAAACCAGCCAACGTCTCATGCATCAACCGATTACGGCAAACCTGTCGTCGCCTCTATCCATCAAGACAACATCTATGGTGTGCAATTTCATCCTGAAAAGAGCCAGGGAGCAGGACTCCAGCTACTAAAGAACTTTATCGAGCTATGCTAAGAACACGGGTTATCCCAATTATATTGCTCGACGGTTTCTCCGTCCTTAAGACGATTCGATTCGATCAACGAAGAAATCTAGGCAGCCCTATTACAGTTGCCCGAACCTACAACACTCGAAATGTCGATGAACTTATCATTCTCGATATCGATGCCTCAAAACTAGACCGCGCCATCGATGAATTCACAATCCAAGATATCGCCGAAGAATGTTTCATGCCCCTTACCGTTGGCGGAGGTGTGCGAACCCTAGGTGATATTCGCAAGCTACTACATCGCGGAGCAGATAAAGTCGCGATCAATACTGAAGCGCTCAATAACCCAGAGTTCATTGCACAGGCATCGAAAGAGTTTGGCACCCAGTGCATCGTAGTTTCTATCGATATTATTAAGGTTAATGGCCACTACCTACTCTATAAAAAAGGTCGACCGGTGGCAGATATCGAAGTCCTAAACTGGTGTAAACAAGCCGAAACACTCGGTGCCGGCGAGCTCCTGATCAACAGGGTCGATCTTGATGGCACCATGAGTGGCGCTGATACGGTTCTCGCCCAACAAATCGCCACCCTGGTGAACATACCCGTGATCTATGCTGGGGGCATCAGCTCACCAGAAAATGCAGCAGAGGTTGCAAGTACAGGTATTGCAGCAGTAGCTGCCGCCAGTATTTACCACTTTACCAGCACCACACCTAACGATTGCAAACTCGCGATGAGCGACTTAGGAATTCCCGTACGTTTGTAGTTCAGAGATTAACTTTCCTTGGTGATATACATGTCCGAATCTAACTCTTCAGCCAAAGATACCCACGAAAAACGCAATGAACTATGGAATCAGAGTATCGATCATCACCGGCAATACATCGATGAGTCCACGGGGTTATTCTGCGCCAAGCATGTCGAACAACGCTGCTGCCCAGTCTGCGAGGCGAACAACGCCAAGCCCATCTTCGACAAAGAAGGAGGAACTTACGTCATCTGTTCAGACTGCAGCATGGTTTATTTAAATCCTGTCTTTACCGATGCCTCTTTAGAGCATTTTTATGCCAACAACCATACGGCACAATCTGAAATCGTCGATGATGATCTTTCGTTTTACCATCAGATTTATTCAGCCGGTTTAGACTTGGCCAGCCATTTTCTAGCTGACAAACAACATCTATTGGATTTTGGCTGTTCATCAGGAAATTTCTTGTCATTGGCTCAACAGAAAGGCTGGAAAGATACTGTAGGGGTTGAGCTCAATATGGCCGAAGCCAAGATTGCTCAAAACAAAGGCCATCAGATCTACAATAGCCTTTCTGACCTGATGACCAAGGGCCGAAAGTTCGATCTCATTTCTCTTTGGGATGTGTTTGAGCACCTGAAGGATGGTAAAGAATCACTCCGACAGTTCAAAAAGATGCTCTCACCAAGCGGATTATTGCTGCTGCAAGTCCCTAATGCTGCGTCGCTAGCCGCCAGTATCATGCATGAAAAATGCAATATGTTTGACGGGCTTGAACATGTAAATCTGTACTCGCCTAAGACCATAACCGCTATCGCGAATCAATGTGGTTATGACATCTTAGCCATTGATACCGTAATTTCTGAAATAAATGTACTGCACAACCACTTGCACTACGAGCACGGCTATACCGGTAGCCAGCCAGCAACGGACACCATCCTTCCCGGTATCGATGAAGACTACATCTTCCAAAACAAACTCGGTTATAAATTGCAGGTCGTGTTGAAGTAATTACAGGTCTGTAACGCACCTGCCGAGCTTCCCGGCAGGTGCGCTGTTAGCTTCCAAGTTCTACCAGATCCCACTTCAATGCAGTGCCCCTGCTAACAGCGTCTTTGGCAGGTTTACCCAGCACCTCTTCAAGATGCTTGGGGGCCAAGCCATAACCTGGCCTAATGCTTCGAACGTTCTCTTCGGTGAAGACCTCTCCGGCCTTGATATCGCGAACGATATAGAGCGAGCGGCGGAAAATAAGGTTGTCTTTTTCACTCTCCTTTCTCGCGTAGTTTACGCGACCTAGCGCCGACCAAGCGGCGCCTGCACCGCTGCAAAGCGCTTGCAACTCGGCCGGTTCAATGGAGAAGCTATCATCTGGCCCTCCTCCACTCCGGTCCAGAGTGACGTGCTTCTCGATCACGCAAGCCCCCAGTGCGACACTCGACACGGCTACCGTGTTATCAATCGTATGATCAGAAAGTCCAACGAGGACACCGAAACGGTCTGCCATATCCACCATGGTCGCCAGATTATAGTCTTGCGGCGGTGCCGGATAGCCACTAACACAGTGGAGTACGATTAAGTCATGACAACCGGCATCCCGGGCTGTGGTTATCGCCTCGCAGATCTCATTTTTGTCGGCCATTCCGGTGGAGATAATCATCGGTTTTCCGGTGTGAGCAACATAGCGTATTAGCGGCAAATCGATCGCTTCAAAAGAAGCGATCTTATAGGCCGGCGCACCTAAATTCTCTAGATAATCAACGGCTGTTCGGTCGAACGGTGAACTGAACATTGTTATATCCAGTTCCCGTGCTCGCTTAAACAGCACCTCATGCCACTCCCATGGCATATGGGCTGACTCGTAAAGTTCATAGAGGGTCTGGCCGCTCCACAACCCACCCTGAACCCTAAATTCAGGGCGATCGCAATCAAGGGTAAGAGTATCGGCGCGGTAGGTCTGCAGCTTTACTGCATCGGCACCCGCCCGCTTCGCTTCCTCTAGGATTCTCAACGCACGCCCAATGTCTCCGTTATGGTTCGCAGAGAGTTCCGCAATGATATAGGGCGGGTACTTTGCACCAATCTTACGCCCAGCAATAGATACCTCCTTCATAACCCTCAACTCCCCACCCTAACCCTGCTGATAAACTGGTTGTCTTCAGTCTGAATATATCCGGCTTGAAGAAATAGCATCCTGGACGCCGTATTTTCAGCAAAAACTGTCGCCAGAATCGTCAGTCTGGGATGCTGTTCATGCAACAACGCTAACGCGGCCTTACCGACCCCTCTGCCGTAGCATTCTGGCGCCAAAAAAATGGACACTTCATGGCTGGCTATGTCATGTTTAACCGGCTCCAGCCTGATTACACCACTGGGTCTTCCTGCCAGCATGATCATCGACATCGCACATTCCGGTTGCCTCAACCTGCGTTCAAACCAACGCTGATGCTCCTCCCAGGTCGGCGCAATAGGGTTACGCGAAAAGCGCCGAGTCTGAGGTGTCTGCTGCCAGCCGAAGATCCGCTCGGAATCCTCCGATCCCAATCGTCTAAGCGTCACTGGCTGGCCATCCTTCGACTGTAGCGGCAGAAGCTGACGAACCATTCGTACGGCCCCAATACCATCACAGATTGCAGCATTGACCATCACCCGCAGACTATAGTCATCGAGCAGAGTACGTATACATTTTTCCAGCAGCCTCGAGTCACCGATATCATCCAGAGCCAGGCGCTCCACAGCCCCGGATAAGACAAGCGCCTGGGCAATCGTCGCCTGATTATCCGCAATAGACACAATCAGTGCAGGAAGCCCTAGGCAACAGCGCTCCCAGGTGGAGGAGCCTGCTGCCCCTATCGCGATGTCCGCCTTGCTCATTAGTAACGCCATATCAGCAACATCGACCAGCAACGTGATATCTAGTGGGCTCTGTTCAATCTGCGCCCTGACCTTTTCCAGGTAGGGGGCCTTAACGCCGAGCACCACCTCAAAACACATCTTGGCGAAGTAGCGATTCGCACTGAGACTCCTCAACAGCTGTCCGGTTGCATTAACAGGATCAGTTCCTCCCATCGAGATCAAGATCCGCTCAGGTCGAGTCATATCACGCCTTCGCTGAATACTCGCCGCACGCGCAGAGCAAAACTCAGCTCTGAGCAGCGCGTATTGCGTCCCTAGGAACAGTTCGCAGTCTTCATTTACCAACGCTTGATAGGCATCGACACGGCGCCCGTAGGTTTGGTCCAACAGATAATTGCAGCGGTGTTCGCGGTTGGCCAAGTCATCGATAACCAGCAGTTTCTCGGTATAACCGGCGACCTCAGTCTCCCAGCGTGAGTCCAGTCGATAATGATCGACCACCAGAAGTTTTAATTTTCTTGCGGACGATCGCTGAAGGATAGCGTCAATAACAATACTCGTCTGGCGGAAGTCGTTCTCCCAGGATACCTCTGCATCCGGCCCAGTGCTGCTGCGATTGTGGTGTTTTTCTGAAAGATCTAACAGGTCAACTTGGTACCCCTTAGCACGGATGAACTCGGCCATATGGCCGACCAGAGGTCGGCAGACAAAATGAACCCGACATCCCTCATCCTGCAGATGATCCGCCAAGGTCAGACAGCGCATTACGTGTCCGTTGCCAAGGTTGGAAGAGGCATCCACTCTGAAAACGATAACGCTCAAACCGGTCACCTCGAGTCACGAAGTCGAAGCGCCTCGTACATTAACTCCGCAGTCTCCCAGTCTTCCGGTGTATCGATATCCTGAACCAGATAGCGGGGAATCGATACGCCTATCGTATCAGGGCCGTAAAGAGCTCGCCCCTCGATGAACGCCTCGGGTCGGCCCCAATAGAATTGCCCGGCATCCAGGTAAGCTTCAGGAAGGTCCTGCGATCGGGTCTGTTGATGCTCTGGCCAGTACATATCCACCGTCTGGTCATCACCCAGCTTCAGCGCTCGAAATATCGGCGCGGGGTAGCTGCAGACCGAGAAAGCAAACTGCTTATTCCTCTCTATCAGCAGGTCCAATCCCATGCTCAGGTATTGAGACCGAAGCAGGGGGGCGGTTGCGTAGATACAGCAGGCATAGGAAATCGCCCTCTGCGTGTCATCTACAGTCGCCTGCAAGCGGCACAACATATCAGCCACCACTGCGTTGGTACCTGTATAGTCGTCAGACAATTGGGCCGACCTTAAGAAGGGTACCTCTGCACCCCAGGACGTCGCCACAGCGGCAATCTCCTCGCTATCAGTCGACACCAACACCCGGTCAAAAAGCCCAGACCCCAGTGCAGCAATAACCGAATGAGCGAGGAGCGGTTTTCCTGCAAACTCGCGAATATTTTTATTGGGGATCCGCTTGCTCCCACCTCGTGCTGGAATGACCGCTATTCGCATACCAACGCCTCTCTTAGCGAACGCACCACACGATCCTGTTCGACCCGGGTTAGGCCTGGAAAAATCGGCAGGCTAATTGCCCGCCGGTAATAGTCCTCAGCAACGGGAAAGCTACCCGCCTGAAAGCCCAGTGCTTGGTAATAGGGCTGCAAGTGAACGGGAATGTAGTGCAGATTGACCCCGATTCCTGCCGCCCGCAATCGTTCGAAAACCTCAAGATGACCGATCCTAAGCGTCTCAAGATCCAAACGGATCACATAAAGGTGACGTGCCGAAAAGCGGCCCAAGGGTGACTCTGGTCGTTTGAGAGGCAGTTCTTGCAACTGCTCGTCATAATAACGCGCCTGCAAATCTCGCTGCTCGATAAAATGATCCAAACGATTCAATTGACTGAGACCCAATGTCGCTTGCAAGTCTGTCATTCGATAATTAAATCCCAGTTCGACCTGCTGGTAATACCAAGGTCCGTCTGGCTCAGTTGTCATCCGAGCGGGGTCACGGGTGATGCCATGACTCCGGAGCAAAGCCATTTTTTCTGCCAACAATGCATTATTGGTAAGCGCCATGCCACCTTCCGCACTGGTAATAATCTTCACCGGGTGAAAACTGAACACCGTGATATCTGAATAGCGGCAGTCACCCACGGGGCGATCCTGATAACGCGAGCCAATGGCGTGGGAGGCATCCTCAATAACGTAGAATCGATACTCCTTGGCCAAGGCATGAATCGCGTCCATGTCACAAGGCAAACCACAAAGATGCACAACCACGACCACCTTAGGGAGCCGCCCGTCGGTACGCGCGCGACGTAACTTATGTTCCAGCGCCTTAACACTCAGATTACAGGTGTGCTGATCAATATCTACAAAATCAATGCTGGCGCCGCAATAGAGCGCACAGTTTGCCGAAGCGACAAAGGTGATCGGGGTGGTCCAGAGCAGATCACCCGGTCCTAACCCCAGAGCCAGGCAAGAAAGATGTAAGGCGGAGGTTGCGCTATTGACGGCAACAGCATAGCCAACCTCGCAGCGCCGGGACACCGCCTGCTCAAATAAAGGCACCTGAGGCCCCTGTGTCAGAAAGTCAGACCGTAGCACCTCAACAACTGCCCGGATATCCTCTTCAGATATCTGTTGCCGACCGTAGGGAATCATATTTTAGTGCCACTAGTTGTAGGCTTTAAGCTCTTCAACCGTCAGGAAATGAGGATTGGTGCCTGAATTGTATTCAAACCCTTGAGGAACACTTGCCCCCCTCTCCCCGAGAGCATTGGTAGTAAAATCACCCTCTACATTATGGAATTTAATGGTAGGCCTGAGGACAAAATGATCTGCAAACTCCAGTGTCAGATGAGAGTCATCGGACGGACACATGATCTCATGGATTTTTTCACCCGGTCGAATTCCGATCACATTGATAGGCATATTCGGCGCTATCGAGGCGGCCAGATCCATAATTCGCATCGATGGGATCTTAGGGACAAAGATCTCTCCACCGTACATCCGCTGAAAGTTTTTAAGTACGAAATCAACCCCTTCCTGTAGGGTAATCCAAAACCGCGTCATATCTTTATGCGTTATCGGTAATGACTCTGCGCCATCTGCGATCAGTGACTGAAAGAAAGGCACCACTGAGCCCCTAGAACCAACCACATTGCCATAGCGTACAACGCTAAACTTTGAGCGTCCGCCCGACATATTATTGGCAGCGACAAACAGCTTGTCCGAAGCAAGCTTAGTCGCTCCATATAAATTGATGGGATTTGCTGCCTTATCGGTTGAGAGCGCAATTACTTTTTCGACATTATTGTCCAGGGCCGCCTGTATAACGTTTTCAGCGCCGTAAATATTGGTCTTGATACACTCCATGGGGTTGTATTCAGCAGCAGGAACCTGCTTTAACGCGGCGGCGTGAATAACAAAATCCACGCCGCGCATCGCTTCCTGCAACCGTTTAGCGTCACGGACATCACCGATAAAATAGCGCATACAATCAGCGTTAAAATACTGCTGCATCTCAAACTGCTTTAGTTCATCTCTGGAGTAAATAATGAGACGCCGCGGCTTATAACGGGCAAGAATGGTCTCGGTATAGAGTTTACCGAAGGAACCGGTGCCACCTGTGATAAGAATCGATTTATTATCAAACATGGTTAGTGCCTATTAACAATGACGCGATCAATAAGAGCAGTTCAAGGCGGCTACATTAAGTCATACCCACATCTCAGGCTAGCAAAAAACAGCTCTTCAACGCTAACGAGCAAACAGTACAAATAAATCGGTCAATCAAACCATCCCAAATGTGCCTCGAGAAGCATCCTTGACCATATTTGATCAACGTTGCTGGCAAGTTAAATCTTCTTTTCGGGCATCGCCTCCCAACCCGATTTCACCTCACTCAGAAGCTGAGCCACCTCACCCAAGACGGTGACATCCAAGTCTCTATTAGCAACGGTCAAACGCTGAATCATATAGTCATATAGGGGATCAAGATTAGCCGCGACCTCGCCACCTTTCTCAAGATCAAGACAGCCTTTCAGGTGCACTAAAATCCGACTAGCTTTATTAATCTGCTCACCTTTGCTTGCCATATCTTTCTGCTCGATCAAGCCCTTGGCCCGGGTGATCGCCGTCAAGGCACCTACAAACAACATATTGACCAACTCATGCGGCGACGCCTCTGAAACTGCTGTCTCTAGGCCAATCATGTTGTATTGTTTAAGCGCTTTCTTGTTGTACGACATTTAAATGATCCTATTTAACTTTTGGCGGTAAAGGGTAATCCTTCAATCAAACCATCAAGCTGACTACTGGTGGCATTGAGCGAGCTGATGATGCGCTCCATTGCCAAAAACTGACTCTGCAGCTGCGCGTATCGCACCTCCATCCGCGAATCCAGATCTGTACGATCGGTTTTGATAGCGGTTAACTGTTTATCCATTAGGCTTTCGCGCGTATCGATCAATCCGCTGTTTGCAAGAAAATCATCGAGAATATTGTTCACCTCGTTAGAAAAACCTCGCGACAGTGTGATAGTTGCGTTGGTCACTCCCGGGGCGATCTCCAGGATCAGCCCCTCAAGCTCACTGCCTAATGCCGGCAGCAGGATATTCCCCGAACCAAACATGTCAACACCGTCGATGGTACCGGCAACATCAACCCCGCTCGTCGATGTACCCGCCAAGCCCAACAGAGCCATATCGGTGCCAAGAGCAGAGAACGACACAGTCGACGCACCTCCATAGCTGCGCGAGGTTGCAGTAAAACTACCGCTGGCGGTGTCGTAGCTCAGGTCCAGAGCCGCAGCCACGCCGCTCAGAGCCGAATCACCATTGATTTGCAACTCCATATCGGCAATCAAGGCATCGGTATCGGTGTAAGTACCACTGAGTGTAATCAGGCTACTGCTGGTGCCATCGACGCTGACCTTAAACGAGTAACTACCTACGCTGGTATCGAGCCCTGCACCGAAGCTACCGGTCGCGGTCGTCAGTCCCAATGTGGTGGCATCGCCAGCACTAATCGCATTGCCGGTCATGAAGCCCTTGGCAGGATCGGTGGTTACCACCACCGCGAAGCTACCCGCCGCCGTCGCGGCTTTGGTTCGGGTAATATTAACCCGGGCATCACTACTGCTTGATGTCCCAGTCATCAGGTCGGTCAAGGCCGAAAAATTGTTGTCCAGTGCGCTTTGGAACTGGCTCTCATTGATACTG
>TARA_R110002167_G_C12704686_1_pt1 | contig 13299 bp, 8 predicted proteins | sample TARA_R110002167 | Tara Oceans TARA_R110002167 (sample SAMEA4398238) | marine metagenome | biome: Polar Biome; feature: [MES] marine water layer (ENVO:01000295) within the mesopelagic zone...; material: water (ENVO:00002006), including particulate matter (ENVO:01000060) such as...... | reverse complement strand
ATCCTCAACATGAGCCCGCGCACCGTCAATAAACACCTCGAACAGATCTTCACCAAACTCGGCGTTGAAAACCGCACTGCCGCCGCCGGTATCGCCTTGCGCTTGCTGGCTGTAGACGCCTGAGGAGAGGGCTGACAGGTAGGGATATTGGTTTCTGCAGCTCTGGAGCGAAGGAACGACGCTGTTTTTTCATTAGACACCTCTCTGGTGGCAAGGTTACCACCTATCTGGGTGTCCGGGATTAGTAGACCACTACAGTCTCAGCACGGAGCAAGTCGCACTGGTACTGACGCATGGCCGCAAGGTCCATGCACGTCAGGCTGTTTTTTTATGTGATTGGCAAAAAAGAGGTGGCTCGGTTGGGGCAGAAAATTCCGGAACTGGTGCGCTGGAAGGCATTCAGGTATTGGTGAATGCCGATAATGAAGTGGCGTTGACGGTTTACCAGAATCACGATTTTCGCCAGATACGCACGAATAAACGCCGTGAGCGCAAGTTGATGTAGATGGGAAGCTGACATTAGCCAGTCACAACGGGCAGTTCGAACTGCCCGCTATTTTTTCAGTGAACTGCTCACTTTTTATAGATATTTCCAACATCGTTGGTCCATCGTCCTCTGATGGTAAAGCCTGCATCCGGTGTTTCACTGTTTTCCTTGTCTCTGAAGTGGCTCTTCAGCTCTTTTCCTGCTTGCTCCAGATAACGAGTGGTGCCACAACTTTGGCATTCAATTCGGAATCCGGCAGGTGGCTGATGGATTAGCCGCGATTGCTTCGCACAAACAGGGCAGTGCGCCAGTGCGGTGATGGCCTGTATTTGTTGCTGAAGCTGGTTTGATTGTGACACTGCATTGCCATCATCAAGAGCTTTCTTGAGGTCGTCAGCATCCTGCTGGCTTGGGGCTTCAAGCAAGTGCAGTTGTGGTGGGGTTCCTGTTAACTCCATTGTGGTTGGAGTTGTGGGATTTAATTGTATTGATTGAATGACCTTGGCAGCCTGTCGTGGGATTTTCTCAATGGGGTTGGCGTACTGTCGGGTTAACTGCTCATTCAGTGTTTTGTCTATCAGCCAGCCAAGACGTTCCACGCAGTACAGATCCATTGGCGACAGGGCGAACCAGCCCGGCTGCTGTGCCTCGGCCTGTTCGTTGCTGATGCTGTTGATGGATGGCCACAGGATAATTCTGTTCGCAGGCTGAGGTTTATTGAGATCAGGGATTGGGTTTAAACCAAACCATGGCGTAAATTCCAGCAGAGGTGGGTTCATTTTTGATGTGTCTGTGATCAAGCCAAATTGCCAGTCAAACCCTTGCTGCTGCAGCCGTAGAGTTTGGCCTGCCCATTCATAGTCAAATACTGCCGCGGTAGTGTTTGACATCTTTTCAGAACATTTTGATGCAATAGGCTGGATTTGCGTATTACCTTCTAACGCATGTTGTACTACCAACCCAGCGTATCGGCTGTAATGGTTTGCCAGAGTTTGCTGTTGGGTAAAACGTTGTGCTGGTGTGAGCTGGTTGGTTTGCTGCAAGCGGTTTAGTTGATCCCACAAAATGGCCAGATGCCGGTAGTGGGTATCGTGGTTGAGGATATTGGTGCGATGGAGTGTGGCACCTACCTGAACGTGACGAGGAATCATTAGGTACAGGCCCGATTGTCGCAGGCTGGTAATGTTTTTCAGCATGTCGTTCAGGGCTTGAAGGGTGTTCGCCAAAAGCTCCAATGCTTTCAGGGTGGCTGCTGCATCGAAGGTCTGGCCCCACAGTGCGCAGATTTTCTGGCTGACCCGGTAATCGATAACTCTCGAGTTTTCTTCAAAGCCCAGAGCATCGTCGAGCGTTTGCTGAAGCTGTTCGACGGTGCGAATACGACTGTTCAGATGCTGGTTCAGTTTGTCGACTAGGCGCACAAAGACCCGGTTTTCGTAGATTTGATAGTCGTCTTCACTGAAACGGGCTTTAACTTTTTTGGGTACAACACCGCTCAGTGTCTGGCGCTGCCAGCACTCTGAATGGGAGGCCAGGTGCACCAGAGCACCTTTGGCCAATCGTTTGGCGCGGGCGACGTCGGTGGTTTCTTCAACGTAGCGAATATCCAGCCGAGGGTGGTGAGCAATTTCGTGCAGGTGGCCTTTTTCGAGCACGATTTGCAGCGTTTTTTCGACGGGCAAAAGGTCGAGCTCAGCATCAATGACAGCTGCGGGCAGCAACGGCGATAACAGTGGTTGATCTGTTGACTGCTGTTTGGCTAGGGTTTCACCCAACGTCAGAATGGCGTTTTGAAACAGGGTGATTCGTTCAGGATTGTCGATCACAGGTTTGGTAAAGCTGCCGCTACTGCCGAGGAGCTGGTATCGATCAGAGCCATCGCTCAGCAACAGCGCGCCGGGATTGATATCCGAATGCTGATTAAGGCGTTCATGGTTTCCTGTCTTTTCATCCCACTGGTATCTGCCAGCGTCAATGGACGCTGGAAGGGTTGTCAGACGGGTTTGGGTGAGTCGGTCAATCCACATCAGCCGCCACGCTCTTTACGCTGATGGTCGGCGTTGAGCAGTTCCTGTGACTTTCTCGGGTCACCTTCCAGGTTGCTGGTTATCCAGAAATCCGTGAGTGCATCGGTGAGTAAACCAATGTCGTCGGCTGCGACGTCGTAACGGCCTGTCACTTTACCATTGCGCATAACGCGGGTGGAAAGCATGTGGTCGAGAGCTTCACCTTGTGTGGCTCCGCAGGCCAGCATCACCGGAATAAAACGTTTGGCCTGGCGCTCGAAGCGGTTGCCCCAGCCCAGGCTAAAGGTGTCGGCGAGTTGTTGGGTGAACTCGTGGTTGGTCAGTTTTTCCAGAAGCTCTTGCACCTCTGGCGTGTGTTTTTGGCTGGCCTGTTGGAACGCTTTCTGAAGTGACCGGAATGAGAAGCTGGTTTTGTCGTAAGCGGTAATTTTGAAGCGGTGATCCTGCTTGGGCAGAGTCATTACATGGGCGCGGTCGTAGGTTTTATCGGCCAGTTCGTTGGTGGTTTCATCATGGTTGGCTGTGCCAATAAACCAGATGTTGCGTGGTACCAGAATCTGGCGACCGTCTTTCAGGTTTGAGGGAGCGTTAGGTAATGCGGTTTCAGCCAGGCTGATTAATCGTTCCTTGTGATCGTTTTTTTCCAGTGCAGATAAAAACTCGGAGAAATACTGTTCCGGACGTGACAGGTTCATCTCATCCAGCAGGATAACGTTACAGGTATCGCTCCAGCGTGGGGTATGTGACTGATAAAGCGCTTGCAAGCAGTCCTTTTCGTAGAACTTGCGTTCAAACGCATTGTAATGTCCCAGTAGGTCATCGCGATCACGCCAGCCAGCTTGTACGGCAATGTCGGTGCAGAAACCACCCATGGCTTTGGCAAAGGCCTTCGCCAGACTGGTTTTACCGGTACCACTGATGCCCTGGAAAACATGTAGCTGGCTCATCGCCAGACCACCGAGCAGCACACGAATATCCTCGATGGGGTAGTAGAGATTGACACGCTCGGCTTGGGCAATGCGATGTTGTAATTCTTCTGCAAAGCTACCCAGATCCGGAACATCCTCCAGCTCGAGAGTTGCGCGGAAGTCTTTGTGAGTATCCATATTGGACATCGCCGGGAACGGTGTTTGGGCTTTATCTGTATCGCTGAGTTGCTTGATGCGATTTTCGAATTTGTCGATTTCCATCGACAGGACGTTTGTTTCTGCTTTCAGTTTCCTGTTTTCTAACTCCAGTATATGCAGTGAATTTGAGGCAATGCGTTTATGAGCAGCCTCGGTTTGCACCTGAATAAGTTGTGGGCGCATATCGTTAATGCTGGTTTCCAGCTCGCTGACGTGCTGTCTTAGTTGTTCGTTTTCTTCAGTCAGTGCTGTACTGTCAGATTCTGCCAGCGTGCGCTTCAGATTGCGTATCTCTTGTTTCAGCATTGTTTGTTGCTGCAGGAAATCCTCTGGAGACTGGCCGCCAAGTGCGTGGCTCAGGTCATCGAAACCGGCGAGCTGTTGTTGCAGTTCATCGACTTTATCCCAGGCATCTTCGCGATTTTTATTGAGTTGGTCGATTTGGGTCTGATGAGATTGGCGTTCGCGCTGCATTTTTTCATCAACCAGAACAGCGAGATTTTCCCTGGCTTGTTTGAGATCATCCCATTCCTGATTCTGCTGGGATGCTGTTTCCTTGAGTTGCTGTGCTCGCTGATTAAGCTCGGACTCTCGTTGGTTGAGCTGCACTTTTTTTGCGTGTTCTTCTTCGGTCAAGGTATTACGCAGTTCTGCCAGTTCTCGCGCGGTGTTGCGGATATCATCTTTAAGCTGAGCTTCTTCCCCCCGAAGCTGTTGCAGCACTTGCTGATGATCCTTTTCCAATTGCTGCTGTTGTTGTTCCAGCTGGCTCAGACTTTGTTTGTTCTGCTGTGCAAAGCCGTTTTGGGCGTTGATTTCTCGGTCTTTCAGGTCGCGTTGCTGAGTCAGCAGTTGATCTTCCAGGATTGCTAATTCGCCCTGACGTTTTTCTAGTTCACCTTCTTTGTCGGCGTGGTTGGTTTCCCGCTCAGCTAATTCGTCTTCACGTGACTGAATGTCTGTTTCTTTAAGCTCCAGCTCCTGACCTTTCTGGTTGCCGTTTTCCCAACGGGCGCTGTACTCCTCATTAAGACTGGATTGGTACTTTTCCAGCTTCTTGCAAACATCTGAGAATTTCTGAATCCAGCTGGATACTGCTTGTGCATCATCGCCATGAATATGGGCGATGATGTTTTTGAGTGTGGCTTCATCGATGACCAAATCCAGTTCGCGACCAGTGTCTTTGAACACCTTACTGGCGTTTTCAAACGAGGCTTTCCAGGTTGGCAGCTGCTTTTCCAACTGGGTTTTGCTGTTTGTATTTGGTGCAGTAACGGTATTGCCTTGTGGTGTTGATTGGCGATTCTTCTTAGCCATTAATCCATTCCTTGAAGTGTTCAGTAAAGCCCAGTGCGTAGTCGATCTGCTTTAAGGCAATGGCTGCGGTGATTTCTTGATACTGTTTGCCGGTGTGGCGGCTGTTGCCGTGGCTGGTCTGGTTGCGTAAGTCGGCCAGATCTAGCAGGCGGTCAAGTTGAAGTTGTTTGTCAGTCAGGGTTTTGAGGGGATGGTTGGTATTGCCCACGGAACCGAGTGCTGCCGCAAAGACCAGCCCCTTGAGTGAGCTGGAGGGTGTGCTGAGGGATTTGATGGCTCCCTGTAAACTTTGGCGGCACAGGGTGTCGGCAACCGGTTCGGTGATGGCTGGTAAACCAAGTTTGGTCAGCAGTTGTTTATTAATAGCATGGTCGTTCTTTCTATATCTCGGCATAGAACCGGTATTGGTTGGATTGGACTTGATCAACCATTGCATCAGGACTTCGAGTAGCTTCTGACTTTCGGTAATCGCTGCCTCCAGGTCGTTCTGGTGTTTTTGGCCACTGGCGATGGTTTCTTTGCGGGTCAACAGGACCGAAATAGCAGCGGCAATGTCTGGCTCTTTGCTTGCCCACGGGTAATTAAGCATCACTCGTAACTGTGCTTGTTCCTGCAGGCTGGCCAGCCATTCGCTAACGGTCTGATTGTCCGGCTCTGGTTCACTGATTATTTGGCCCAGTCTTTTCAGCAGATTGCGGTCAGTTTCCAGCAGTTGAGGCAGGCTGTTGTTTAACCACCAGGCTTCATCTCGAATATCGAACGGGTCCTTGATGCTCCACAAGGTAACGGTGTTACTGGCGGTTATCCAAACTACAATCCAGTCCAGCTCTGGCGGTGTATCTTGCATGAGAATACCGGACAGTCGTATTTGCTCCGGTATCTGACTATTACTGTGCAGCTGACGTGCTGCACGGTAGTCACTGCGATAGTCCTGCCAGGCTTTCAAAGCGGCCTGTGTATCTGGTTTTGATGGCTGGCGATAATTTCCAGATAGCTTGTCTGGCTTGAATGTACGGCCGGTTTTACGGTCACGCAGAAACTCCGGAAACCTGGCACTTGGGTCGACAGGCTCCATGATATTCAGTTGTTTTTCGATGCGCGGCCAGAGTTTACCAGTGTGTGCATCCTGAAACAGATACCCGCTGGCCAGCTGTTCGCTTTGCTGATCGGCTTCGTTGATGGCGTTAATGCCATCAACGGTCAGATCTTTGGCGCTGTTAATCCAGCCACGGCTATACAACTCGGCCTGAATCAATTTGACCAGATTCAGGTGCATACCCGTCAGCTGGGAAATATCCGCTGCATCGTGAGTTTTGGCGCGAATGAGGCGCAGCACTGCTTTCTGGTACAGGTTCATTCGAGGTTGCTGCACGTCGGGGTACAGCACTTTGTGTACCCATACTGGCCATAACACGGCCTGCACTTTGTCGTTCGGCCCTTGAGGACGGCGGCCGTATTTCAGATACAGGCCAGTATCTGTGTTTAGAGACTGGTTGTTATTCATATGGCCATTTGGGTTAGCGGATACAGCCATGCTCACCTCCGCACAGTTGATACAAGGCGTGGAGGGCCGGGATGCCTTCCTGGGAGAAGTCGTTGTTGGCCAGTTGTGCATCACCTACACAAATCAGCATCTGGCGCTGACGGCTCATGGCCACGTTCATTCGGTTGGGCAAGCGCAAGAAGCCAAACATACGGTTAAGTGCGGTTTCGTGGCCGTCGGTTTGGCCTTCATTTGAGGCTTTTTTCTGGCCATCTTTAGCGGGTTTTTGTGGATGCCAGGTTCGTACGCATGACAGAAATACCACGTCAAACTCCTTGCCCTGAAATGCATCCACAGAGCCGACTCGCAAGCCCTCTTCGCTGCTGGTGGTGTCATCCTGTTTGAGCTTGAATGCATGCTTGAAAGTGTCGTGAGGCTGATAACCTTCCGGCGTTTTAACCATTAATGGCGTACCGTTTACCTCGGTATTCGCCAGGGTTTGCATAATCAGGTCGCGTTGAGCGGCATAAAAAGTAATGACGCCAACCGACAAGCTGTTTTTCCCTGAGGCATTGGCAGCTTGTTCGGCTTCGAATAACTTTTTTATCTCGTCTGCAATGCGCTCCGCTTCCGCGCGACGGATACGGCTGGTACCGCGTTTTTCGGCCTTACCTACGCTAACCGGCACATTCAGCCATTGGCAGACCTTGTTATCGTAGTGTTGGCTTAGGGGGCTTAATTTGTTAATCAGGTTTGGATTAAAGGAAAAATCTTCGGCAGGGCGACCGGATTTTACTTTCTCCATGCCGACCGCTTCGTAGAACTGTTGGCTGACAAAATCGCCCAGCACTGGGTGCATGCGGAACTGGGTATCAAGCATAACGACACGGGCAGTTCCGTCCTGCTTTTGCAGTTCCTGTAGCTTGAGTCGCATGCGTTCAAACAGGCTGGATTTGAACGCTTGTAGCTGCTGCTCAGTCAGCTGATGCTCTTCCTGTAGCTGGCCTTCAATATCCGGCTCCAGCATATGGGGAAGCTGGCGGTCATCACCGACCAGCAAAATGCGGCGACTGGCCATGGACATGGGGATGAACAGATCGAGCGGGTTGGCGCGGGCTGCCTCGTCGACAATCACGGTGTCAAAGTTGATGCCGTTGTCCTCCAGTCCTGCCACTGTCTTGATACTGGTCATCTGGTTGCCTGCGGCTTGCTGACAGGTCGCACCAACGACCATGGCATAGTCTTCGACCGTTTTCAGGGCTGCCTGATGATCGGTTTCAAGGCTGGAGGCCAGCTCCTGCAAGGCCCAGGCAACGCCTTGCTGATGCTGTTGGACGTGTGTTTCGAGTGCTGATTCCAGTTGGTGTAGCAACTCCATGCCTCGCGTATCTAATGCCATTTTTAATTCTGGTGGGCGGTAGTCCGGCAGAAACTGATCCAATAGACGGTTTTTGATCTGTTCCAGTTGCTGTAACTGCTGTCCGTTGGCGTTGCTGCGTTCAGTTATTTCTTTCAGTCGTTGCTCGGTATCGGTATCGATAGTCACCAGCTGACGTTTTATTTCCCGCAGCAGATCGTGCGATCGTTTTTTACCGTCGTCGGTGTAACTGGTGGTCGTGGTGCGCAAGCCACGAATCTTGCGGATCAGAGTCTGGTTGCTAGAAGTGTTACTTTTGGCTGGGGCAGCTTTGCGCTGTTGTTCAATGTACTCATCAAGTTCATGCAGTAAGCGTGCGGATAAACGAATCGGGCTGGAGCCAGTAGTTCGTTTACCCAAAGCTTCTATTTGTTGGCGGAGCATTTCCAGTTGTTCAATATATTGGTTTGCAGAGTAATGGCTGACGCGTAACAGAGTGAGAGTACTCGTCAACTCATCGAGCGTTTTCAGTGCCGGCGATTGCTGGTACTGCTGGTCTATTTGCTGCTTCAGGTAGTTGGTTTGTTCGTCTATCCAACGGCTGAAGTTACCTTCTTCGTCTTTGTTTGAGTGTTTGCCACCCACGCGAATGCCTGGCAGGTTAAACACCTGACTGCGATCGAGGGCATTATCCACCGCATCATGCTGAAAGCTACTGACCAGTACTTGTCCGGCGATGGCCTGGTCTTCAAACAGCTCGGCCATGCGGCGTTGTAATGCCGCGATAACCTGGGTTTTACCTGTGCCTGGCGGGCCGATGATGATGGCAACATCCGGCGTATTCAGGGCGGTTTCCAGTGCCAGTAATTGTTTGTCGGTTGGTTTGCCGCCTTTGAAGGACTCCTTCACGTAGGGGGTCATAGCTTCGATGCCACGACGACGTTCAGCAGGCACGGAGACGCCTTCCAGTAAGGCTTTCAGTTGTGGCATACGGCGACCGGTATCAATGCTCTGGCGCGCACTCAATCGACGTTTGGCCACCGTTCTCTGGCCTGCTAATGACAGATAAAGCCAGCCGCCTTTGTCTTGTTGAGCAGAGCCGATTTTTTCCTGGTCGGATTGTGGAGCCGGGAAGCGCGGCTCGGCATCCTTGCGGTTAGAAGCCGGAGTAAACACGACGTGATCTTCTTGGAAGCGAATCTCGCCACGGGGGTTCTGTGCTGTACTACTGGTTATACTGTCGTTGCTGTTATCTCCCGACAGTTCTTCACCCCAGTCAGGTGACTGGTTGGACAAGTCGACCTGCTCGTCACGGGTTTCGAGGGCATTCCAGCGTTCTCGGAACTCTTTGAAGGCATCCATGGATTTAGGCCAGATACGCCAGCGATTGATGCGACCGTCTTCAAAATGCTCTGCATGGGTAAAGCGCAGGGCTTTCAGGGTTTCTGCTCGTTTTAGAGCATTTTCCCACTCCTTGTCGTTGTAGAGGTTCCACAGCTCCAAATAACTGCCGTTGTCGCGCAGAGCCGCTTGTAGCTGGGCCCGGTAAACTGCGCTGTTCATAGCCGCTGTTGCACTGGCGTCTGCGAAGCTGAATTCACCAATCAATAAAGAAAAAGCAGAATCCTGACGGCGGTGACGGGTAATACGCTTGATCAGGTATTTGCTGTCTTTCTGTTCTTCAACATCGGCACGCCAGCCCTTACCAAGCAACTGGAATCCACTGCTGGTGGTTTGGTTACTGAAGCGTGAAATGGTCAGCCAGCGTTGTTCTGTCGCATCTGTGCTGACGGGGACGGAGCTGGTTACAACAAAGTGTTCATAAAGCCATTGGCAGGCTTGTTCCAAGTCGTTTGCCTGAATTTCATTTTTGGTAAACAGGTCGTCAGAAATCAGGCCGTCGACGCCCAATTGCAGGTCAAGTTGCTGCACTTCTGCGGGTGCCAGGTACTGAAGCTGCAGACGCCTACTGCTCGTCTGAACCTGTGACAATAGCCAATGAGTCTGGTCACGTAATACCAGACTGGTAAGCAAGGGGCTGTCTTGCTTTGTGCTGGTTACGGGAATGATTTCGTTACCTTGCCGTAATAACCAGCCGTTATCGTAGGTTTGTAATTGAACGGATTGGTTTTCCTGTAAGCCCGCGATCGCTTCTGTTGCCTGTAGGTTGATCAGATCCGGTGCAAAGTAGGGAAATTCACTTAATTGCATGCATCACCACCGGAATTGCCAGAAAACGTGGGTTTGCTGCGGGTCACCAAGGTGAATGCAATAAGGGGTGTCATCCTGGTAGCGCTTGTCAGTTTTAAGTGGAATCTTTCTGCTGAATTCCTTGAGGTTGTTGTCGCCCCGGGAAATAAAAAGCGGTTCTACTGGAGTAATAACCAGCTTGTCTGACTGATACTCTAGCTGGACATGATCAGACGGCACCCGGTCGTAACTGAATGAAGGCATCAGACGTTTCAGTTCTTTTTGATCGCCGGATTGCAGACAAACCATACGGCTGGTGGCGATATGATTACCTTCCAGCTCCGGGTATTTCTCTACCTTCTCATCATCACTGACGAAAATAAATTCCTGAAACAGCACCAGTTCCGGGTCGGCTGGTGATTCACAGAAGAAACACTCCACGTCGTCAAGCCGCCGGGTGTCGAGGGGCAGAATGGAATGGCCGCCGCATTTCTTGCATGTAAAAAGATGCTCGTCGACTTCGGTCAGGGCTTCCAGCCACTGAGCCATGCTCGGACGTTCGGTTGGTTCTTGCTTGCCCGGACCAAACGCTTGCTGAAACAAGTCAGGTAGTTGGCTGTGCTCCAGTAGTAGAACTGGCAAATTGTTGAGGCATTCGTTATCTGGATTATCCGGATCGTTGATCCATGGGTGTTCACCACTTAGAGCTTCATCTTCCAGTTCGGGTTCGCCGTCGTTAACCAACTCACCTTTTAATGGATGGTTATGGGTCAGCAACTGATAGGCAATAACCGCAAAGCTCCAGCAGTCGGTCAGGCTTGAGAGCATGGCTTCACCGCGAACAACTTCTGGCGCACCGTAGTCTGGGGTGTGGACGGTTAAGCCTGTGTGCGATTCATAGCTGATGTTGTCGCAGTCGATGAGCCAGGTTTCGGCATGGGCGGGATCATCAGAAACAAAAATATTGTCTGGTGATAAATCGCCGTAGAGCATGCCTCTGCCATGCAGTTGGTTTAGAGTGCGTGCCAGTTGGCAAAGAATGCGGATACGACGGCGTAAGCCGCCCTGATCCAGGTAATTCTGAATATGAAGATTGGGGTTGTCGTCTGTGGCCTTATCTCTGGCGTTAATGAAGCTATCGAATAGTGATGTTAGCGGTACAAGTCCATCCATCAGCTCCATGGCGTAGGCCATTCTGGGTTCTTTCATCAACACCAGTGGTCGTGCCAGTTTAAGGTCAGCGATGTCCTGACGAATTAACCATTCGATATGGGAACGCCAGCGTTGTTTAGCGTTATCGTCCTTATTGGTAAAGCCTTTGACCAGTACGCCGGGTAACTCAGTGGTGTATACCACACCTTGACCGCCCCTCGCGATTTCCTCTTTTAGTGGGTATTTAGCGCCGCGAATATCTTCCAGTTCGGGCAGCTTTTTCTTCTTTGGTGGTTTGCTCATGATTTATTCAATCCTGAATATGCCAGCAATGCTTTTGTCGTCCCCATGTTTTGGGGTTGTCCATTCTTCAAGTTCTTTGGTCAGCCATTGCTTGCAGCGACGCTTATTGCTGCTTTTTAGTTGCTGGTAAACAACGTCAAACAATCCTTCCAGCTGATCTGCAATCACATCGTCCGAGATGCCGTCGGTCATCAGCAGTACACCGTCTCCAGGTTGCGACAGCTGGAATTCGGCTGTCGCCCAGTCATTGGCGGTTGCTTGCGAGAGGGTTTGGGTCTGGTTACCAAAACCGTCGCGTTGCGGTGTAATCACATGCAGCTGGCCGTTGGCTTTTATCAGTAGCAAACCGTCACCAATCTGTGCGGCTACTCCTGTGCCATTTGGAAGTACATGTGCCCAGAGGCAGGTTGTTTCGTAAGGTCTGCTATTTCCCTGGAATTTACTCAACCAGCTTTGCTGGATCTTCTGACTTTCGTGCAGCACAAAGGAGGGCTGGCGCTCTGGATTCTGCTGCCGGAGTGCAGATCGAACCAGATGTGCTGCCTTTTGTGAACCAATATGGCTAAGTGCTCGGCTGCCCAGTCCGTCACATACGGCAATACACCAGCCCCCACGAATACCATGAATCATCACGGCATCCTGATTGGGAATGTGGTCTTGCTTATGTGCCGGGCCGATGACAGAGCTGCCAGTTGCAGCCAGTTTCATCAGAAATCCAGCTCTTCGAGCTCGTCGTCGCTTGCGCTGGCTGGAGGTAAGGTGAGGGGAACTGACTGATTGGGTGTTGTGGACTGGCTACGAGCTGAAACGCTCATGGTGACGGCTTTAAAGAAGCGATGAATATCACGAGCATTTTCGGCTTTGAATACAGGGGCTTCAATATCGTTGGCAAAATCACCCAACAAGGACAAATCCGCATCCGAGCCGATGCCCATGGCAAAGCGGGTGGCTTTGGCTGAGCGTTCGCCGTTCATGAGTTGTTCCATGCCTGGAGAGAAGTTATCCGTTGGATGACCGTCAGAAACCAGAATGACCACCGGCTTGTATGCGCGTGACGGAATTTGCTCTTTGTTTTCGATCAGGTTAGCAGCGAGGGTAAAAACGGCACCCATAGGGGTTCCACCCGTGGCAGGTAAACCATCAACTTGTTCGATTTTATGAGCAGCAGTGAGCGGTAGGTGAATATCAGCAGTCCCACCGAAAGTAATAACAGCAACCTGAAGTTCAGCACGGAGGCGGCTTTCGCCTGCAAATGTGCTGATCATATCTTTCAGGGCTTTGTTCAAGGCTTCGATTTTGCCATCGACTGACATGCTGCCACTGGTGTCGGCCAGAACGATGACTGGCAGTGGGCGTGCGGATTGGGATTGGAAATTTTTGAGTGTGGCCATGATTCTCTCCTTGAGGCTATGTCTTATCCTAAGCTTAAAGTATGCCAGATTATAAAGAGCTATTTTTCATGTTTTTTATGTTGTTTTCAGGATTTTTGAGTGAATTTTTTTATGTTTAGATAAATAATTTTATTTTATCGGTTTTGGGACGAAAGCTATCGCAATCGTTCTGCGTAAATATTCAACCCCAAATACTTGCACAGTTTTCGGCTGTGGGATGTCTTCGTATTTGGTTGTCCATGTTGAGTAACCCGCTGTGTCAGCATAGTTGTCCGATGAATTTTTCACGTTAAAACCCAACAATGGACGGCCTGGAATAACCATGGTCCAAAAAACAGCAATAAATCTCGCACAGCTACCACGCACAGAGCCAGCTCTACGCATCTGTTGTCACCCTTATACGTCAAATGACGTATACCTGTGTGTTAATTACCCCATACCTTGAAGTGGGGCTTTTCCGAATAA
>TARA_R110002167_G_scaffold18119_6_pt1 | contig 13301 bp, 4 predicted proteins | sample TARA_R110002167 | Tara Oceans TARA_R110002167 (sample SAMEA4398238) | marine metagenome | biome: Polar Biome; feature: [MES] marine water layer (ENVO:01000295) within the mesopelagic zone...; material: water (ENVO:00002006), including particulate matter (ENVO:01000060) such as...... | reverse complement strand
TATTAAATATTCTTGGAGGTAGATAATGGCTGGTCTTGGACAATCAGCAGCTCAAGGAGCTGCTGTAGGAACTATGATAGGTGGCCCTGTTGGGACTGCAGTTGGTTTTGGAGTAGGAATATTAGGTGGGATAGGTTCTTTTTTTGGTGCTAGTAGCAAACGAAATGAAGCTAATGCTAAAATAAATATTTTAACAGGACAAAGAGCATCTTCTAATGAAGCTCTTTCTAATTTAGACAGTATAGAATCTCAAAAAATTGGTTTAGCTCAAGACCAATATGGTTCAGCTGAAAGCAAAGCTATGTTTGGTGTTGGTTCAAGTCTATTTAGTGCAACTAGAGCTGGCATGACAGCAGCTAGTAATATAGGATTTGCAGGTTCATCTCAATTAGATACTCAACTAAAACGAGGTGAAGAAAGTATGGTAACTTCTTTTGGATTTGAAAAAAGAGGTCTTCAGGATTTATTAGGACAAAACTTATTAAATATAAGTGAAGAGATAGGTGGACAAAGGAGTTCACTAGAAACTAATATAGCTTCTATTGATGCTGAAATTTCATCTAATACAAGAAAAGCAAGTACTAGTGGATTTTTTCAATCTCTTTTAGGAGGATAATTTTATGGCTTTAAATGATATATTAAGTGTATACAGACAATCTTTAATTGGAGAAAGACAAAATAGATTAACTGAATTGCAAATAAGTATGCAAGGATTACAATTTGAAGCAACTCAAAATTTTAGAGAAGAAGGTAGAGAAAGAGAAGATTTAGTAGCTACTTTAGATTATGCTACTAATAAAGTAGGACAAACTATATCTACAGATGCTTCTAATATTTATAGTTCATTATATAATATGTCAGATGCTAAAGGAAAACAATTAATATTAAGAGATGATGAAAATCAACTTAAAAAGCCACAAGACTCTTTAAGCAATTTAGTAGAAGTTGGATTTAGTGTTCAAGATTCTAAAGATATATATAATATAATACAAATGTATCAAAGTGCTCAAAACAATCCAAAAGTAACTGGAATGGCAAGAGGAGCTGAAATGGCTGCTGTTTCATTAGCAAAAAGATTTTCAAGAGATTATGATGAATATAAAAGAAGTGGATACGATGACAAAATTGGTAAGTCTTCATTTTTAAAAGCAATGGAAAAAGGGAATGTTTTATTTAAAGGAGTAGACTCATTTAGAAAAGATTTATCTGTAGACTCTTTTCTTGGAGCAACAGCAGCTGTTAATACTATGGCTAATATTGAGAAAGAAAGATTTGAGATAGCAGAGGGTGATTATACAATAGATACTCCTATATCTGTTACTGGACTTGAAGATAAATCAATAGAAGAACTAAATTATAATAGTGTATTTCAACAAGCAGAAAATGCTTTGTTAAAAAAATCTAAAGATTCAAAACCTATTCAAGTAGATTTAAGCAATCCAGATTTTATGGAAGACTTTCAATTACAATCAGAAATTAATTTAAAAGATGCTGAATCTAAAATAAAAAGTATTCAATCTAGTCTATTAAATTTAGAAGATGATAAGTTTAATATAGGAATCTTAAAGAAAACAAAAGATATAAATAATCAAGATGCAATAGACCAAATAAAAGAAATATCTAATAAAATTAAAGATTCTAAATCAGAAATAGATTCATTGAATACTTTAGTAAAAGAACAAAAAGCTAATATAAACACAATTGATACTGAACAAACTCAAAGAGAATATGATAAAAAATATGGTCAATATAATAGACGTCCATCACAATATAGATTTTAATATAAAATGACAGACAATCTTACTCTTCGATTAAAAAAAGATTTAGAAAAAAAACACAATAGAGTTGTTTCTGTAGAAGAAATAAATACTTTTTTACAATCACAAGGACTAGGTGAAAATCCAACTGGTCAAAAATCTTTTCAAGCACCACAACAATACGAACCTCCAGATTGGCTTAAGGCTGAGGAGCAAGAAGAAGTTAGAGAGTCTAAGGGTGGGGCGCTCAATGCATTAGGAGTTGGTTTATGGACTGCTTTAGATACAGCTGCTTTTGGAATACCAGGAGCATTTGTTGAAGAGGAAAAAGTTTTAGATTTTCAAGACCCAATTGCTAAATATACTGGAGCTGTTGGTGGGTTATTAGGTTTTATAGGTGGAGCTCCAATGAAAATTGGTGCAAAGATATTGCAAGTACCTTTTAAAGCAGTTGCTAAAAGAGCTGGATACGAAACTGTAGAAACTGTTACTAAAAAAATGCTTAAAAAAGGAGTTGATAAAGGAGCTCCTATAACAGAAACAAAAACATTAGTTTCTTCTTATAAAAAACTTGCTCATCAAGCTCAAACAAATCCAGATATTCGTGAAAACTTTGCAGATAAATCTATTAAGTTATTAACTAAATTTACAGATGATGCAGTAGCAGCTAATAGGATTAGTCCCAATGAAGCAGTAGTATTAAAAGAATTATTTACTGATAATGTATTAAAAAGACCATTACAAGACTTTATTGGTTTAATGGGGACAAGAGGTCTAGCTGCTACTAATCCTAGACTGGCGAAGGTGTTAGGCCACGCAATAAACGATTCTATTATGTTTGGTGCTATTGATACAATCTTTGAAACTGTATCAATGATAGAAGATGGCAATTTTGATTGGACTGCTCCTGCTTGGGGAGTTGCTACTGGAGCTGCATTTTCACAAATATCTTGGTTAAAACCAGTAGGTAAACAAGCAAAATGGTTTCAAGATGTAAAACAAGGTATTCGAGCTTCTTTTGCTAAGCCTCCTAATTATATTAAATATTCTAATAAAAAATTAGCTCAGACAGGAAGATTTTTTGGAGAATCTTTAGAAAGAATAGGTCAACAAGGTGGTGCTGTTGTTACTTTAGAATATAATGGAATAAAAGCAAGTGGTATAGATTTAACATCGGATAATTTATTAAAAATTGCTGGTGACAGATTTGGAAGTAAAAAATTAGGCAAAGAAGCTTTAGCTAAATTCTTTAATAACTCTAGAATATCAATGGGTAAAGGATTAATAAATGAAGCAAATAAACAAGGAGCTAAAAACTTAGCATTGAATTGGAAAAGAATGATGCTTGGTGGTGTATTATTTAATACTCATACAATAGCAGACATGGCAATATCTGGAGATTCAGATGTAGATATAAATGATGTATTACCTCATTTTCTTATTGGAGCTTTTTTACAGATAGGAAAAAATCCAGCATCTTTTGACTTAAATTCTTCAAAAATAAATCAATTTAGATACAATCTTGCTTTACTTGGAATTGAAACAAAACAATTGACTCAAATACCATCTCTTGAAAATACTAGTTCTAGATTTAATAGTGCATATAAAGATGGAGATGCTTTTATTAATGAACTGAAAAAAAGGTCTATTGGTAGTGAAATCTCAGAAGATTTAAACATAAAGCTACTCGATGGAGAAGTTAGTTCATTGGTTGAAACTAATACAAAATGGGATGATTATATAAGACCTAGTTTAAAACAACATTTTTCTTTTCTGAGAACTCCTGACCAAACTAGTTCTAAAGAAATAAAAGAACTGGTTAAGATATTTGAAGAATCAAAAGGAGTTAAAACAATTGAACAATATAAAGAATTTTTTAGGAAAGCTTCAGTAGAAAATACTAAAAACTTTGAATCAATATTCCCAACTATTATTGAACAAATTAGTCAAATAGATAGAGGTCAAGAACTATCAATTGATACTGAAGATGGAACTGGAAAATATAGAATAAATAAAAGAATTTCTACGACAGAAGAGATATATGAAAGAGCAAGAAAAGGTGAATTTAAAGATTGGCTTGGTAATTTAGAAGGAGAAGCAGCTGTTAGAGAACTAGCAATGAGATTAGATGGGTTTGCTGTTATCTCTGAAAGTGCTAGAGTTATGGAATCTGCTGTATTAAAACCAGGTGTTAATAATAATATTGAAATAAAAACTTTAGATACTGTTAAAGATATATATAAAATTATAAAAGAAAAAGAAACAAGTATAGAAAATCAATTTCCTTCTAAAATGTCTTATTCAGATAGATTCTCTTTTATAAACAATCATTCAGATACTTTACAAATAATTACTAGAAATTTATTTTTAAAAAATGCTGAGTCAGTACAAGGAATATTTAGTAGAAATTTTCCAGAAAGAGATTTGTTAATCCAAAAATTATCAGAGAGTGGATTATTAACAGATAATTTAACTAGTCCAAAATTAGTAAAAAGCTTAGAAAATCTTACAGTAATAGTTAAAGGTGAAGGAACTCCAGAAGCTAATAAAGCAAAATCTGATGAATATAAGAGATTGTTTCGTAAAATATTAAGATTACAAAAGCTATCTAATAATGGCGAATATAAAATTGCAGCTGAATCTGCTGATAGAGTAGAAATATCTCAAGATAAAGCAGAAAGTCTAATAAATTATTTAGAACAAAGCGGATTTAATGTAAAAGAATTAAAAGATTACATAATGTCTGATATAGAAAATTTTATTGTAAGAGAAAAAATTGGTAATTCATCTTTATCTGTTGAAGAAATGAACGCTATTTATAGATTAGCTGATGTAGGAATGGCGGATTTTAATCTTAATATTAGAAATGAAAAAGGTGGATTTTCTGTTTTTACTATAAATGAATCTTTTTCTCCTAAAGGAAAGAGTTTAGAAGCAGTTCAAGATTATAATTCAGAAATAAAAAAGATAATAAATAATAGTAGTGGATTAATAATAGAAGGAGAATCAGTTAGACTTACTAATTCTATGGATATACAATCTATGCTTAGTTTATTGCCAGATAAATCTATAGTAAGAGAATCGGCTAATCAACAATTAGCTGAATTTGTTTCATTATTGCCATCTAAAAGTTCTAATAGTGCAACAATAGGTCAATATCTAATTGAAGGAGGAAGTCCTACAGTTGCTAGTTGGTTAACTAGTAAAGGAATAATGAATTATGAATCAAAAACAAAATCTTGGAAAATAAAAAAAGACAAAGAAGGTCGAATTGCAAAGTTTACTAAAGAAGTAGAACGAGAATTAGTAGAAAAAATACAAAATGTATCAGGATTTAATCCAGAATATGTAGAAAATAGATATAATTCAGAAAGGCAAATTGCTCATAATGCTTTTAATGAGCATTCTAAAATAGAAACTACTTCTACTTTTAATTTTAATAACTTTTTTCAAAAGTATAGAATTGATGGAATAGATATATCTCAAGCATCTAAAAAAGTAAAAGAAAATAAATCAATTGAATTAATATTATCTAAAAATTCTCCAATAGAAAGTAGAATACCTTCTCCAGATATATTAGATAATGTATTAGAAAAAATTTCAGTATCTATAAAAAATGATTTTGTAAAATTTTCAGATTTAGAACCTGGTCTAAAAAAACAATATAGAAATGAAATTGCTGGTGATATTTTAAAATTAATTACAAGTAAATATAATTCTATAAAAATTAATTCTTTAGTAAATGAAAATGGTAGAATTACAGAAAAAGAATCTTATCAACAAAATACGAGATTAAATACTCTTTTAGAATCTCTTGATTTACCTTATGCGACACTTGAAAGAGAAGCTGTTGTAATGGAAGAATATTATGGAAGCTTTCAAAGAAAATTTGTAGATATATTTTCTAATTCTTCAGATTTACCAATTTTTGAAAGAGAAATAATTCAAAAACATAAAGATTTATTTTATGGAGCTTTAAATATTAAAAAAGAATTATTTGGGGCAACTGTTGAAAAAGGTTTAATAACAGTACAAATATCTAAAGATACTAATCCAATTGTAATTCCTAGAGATAATTTAAATGGATTAAATAAACCTTTTATTGATTTGTATAATAAAATTTCCAAAAATCCAAATATAGAACCAGAAGTCTTAAATCAGATGAAAATAGTTGCTGATAAAATGAAAGAGCCTAGTTTAAATGGAAATCCAACTGATAACGATTATAGATATTCTTTATCTCATTTAGTTTTTTCAGATATGCTTTTAGGTAAAAAATCTAAACAAGCTTATGAAGAATTTTTAAATGGAGAAGGAAAAAAAGTAAGTAAGACTATGGGTCGTATAAAACTATATGATTCTAAAAACTTTGTAAAGCATGACAAAGATATAGTAAGAAGCATGATGAATATTTATGATAAAATGGGTGATGTAAAAACTTCATCTGCTATTGGTAAGGTAATGAAGCAAGATGGATTTAAAATTGCTATTTGGAATGATGAAGGATATGCTACTATAGATAGAGAAGTTAGAAACTTATTAAAAAAAGAAGGAGTAGGACAAAAAGAAATTGATAGTATACTAGATAATCAAATTGGTAAATCTCATAGTAAAGTATCTTCTTTTGATAGTATTGCATTTGTAAGTGCAGAGCAAATGAGATATTCTCATGCTATGATGGGAAATAATCCAAACTCTACAAACCCAGTAAAACCTGCTATTGCCTCTGGTGGAAGAAGTGGTCAGTTATTACTAGGAAAAACTTTATTTGTTTATGATAAATCTTTAGATAATTTTTTTAAAAATACTGGAGTTGATGTATTATTAACTGGTAGTGGAGCAAAGTCTTATAATAAAGGTAAAGAAAGTATTAATAAGTCACAAATATCAATGGATGAAAGTTTAATTAATAGACCTTTTAATGAAATAGCAAATCTTAAAATTTTAAATCAAAATAAAATAAGAAAAATACCAATTGATGGTATAGGATATAAACCAGAAATAGATAATAAATTTAAATCTGCAAAGGAATCTACTTCTGATTTTAATTATATGACAAATAATGAACATGCTTCTATGTTTAGAAGTGGTTATCAACAACAAGTTAAAGATGCTATTAAAAATATGTCAATATTGTCAGACAATCCGATTAGAATGAGACAATTTATGTACGATGCTTTTGGTGAAGATGGAATGGGATTAAACCCAAGTACTGGAGGAGGAGCACAACTAAGCAATATGATTAGATTTGTAGGGGCTACAAGAGATGCCAATCCAATGTCTTACAGTGATAATATACCTAAAAATAAAATGTATAATATTTTTATTAATAGTATAATTAATGGTCAAAGGTCTGTAGTAGAAAATGAGCAAACAGGGAAAATATTTAGATACGGAGGTCAAGCTCCAGTAATACAAGCAATGGCTTCTGCCCTTAGATTAAAACCTACTATCCTAAATAATGACGGTACTATTAAAATTCGTGGTGAAATAATGATTGGAGCTCATGAAAAAAATTCTCCTATTGATGAAATAATAAGAGGAGGAAGAGATTTTATTTTTGTTGAGGGAAACAAAACATTTACTCCAGAAAAATTATTTGGAGAAGAAAATTGGAAAATATTAAGAAAAGATATGACATTAGGAATGATGCATGATTATATAAAAGGTGGATTTGAAAAAGGAAAAAATAGACCAGACTTACAAATTGGTATCTTAACTAATAGAAAACCTAGAACAAGACCAAATGATATGGCAATATTGGGTTTAAAAGGATTTTTAGAAAAGTCTTTTGGGAAATCTGCTCTTGTTAATAGTTTAGATATTGTTAATATATTTGAAGGTGATTATGATGCAGATAAAGTAGATTATTTTTATGGTTCAAGAAAGCCAATGATAGAGCATGCAATAAAATCTTCTCAACATTTTGTTCAAGCAGTAGACCCAAGTAGTTTAGAAATGGATAATAAATTTTCTTGGAGTAAAAGTCCTGATACAATTGTAAGAGAAATAGAAAACATGGCTGCTAATAGTGAGTTAGCTACAAAACAAATTGGAGTAGTTCAAAAAGTTCCTAGAATGTTAAACAATTTTAGTCATATTGCTGAAAATATAACATATGTTGATGGAAAAACACAAGATAGAGCTTTGTCTAGATTTGATGGTAGAGAGAAAGAAAATAGACAAGTATTGCTTTATACTAAAAATGCTGGAACTGGTAAACAAGATAGAATTGTTTTTGATTTTAATAATAAAGATTTTTTTCAAAGGGCAGCATTAGAAACTCAATATATGCTTGATATGGGAGGAGGAGCTAATCCAGAACTTATGAGTGATATAAGGCAATGGAAGTCTGAATTTTTATTTCCTATAATAGAAAACAGTATTACTCAAAGAGGTATTAATGCTCCTGAAGCTAGATTTGGATTTATTAATGAAGCAGTAGAACAAAAAAGAAATAATAAAAGATTAAGAATTTTTAGAAAGTTTAATGAAGATGGAAGAGAAATAGAACTTTCTAAGCTTGACAAGGCTATGATAAAAGAAATGATGTCAGAGTATGGTAAATTTTTAAATGTTACTGGTACGGAAACTTATCAAAAAAGCGGGGAAAGTAGAAGTGTAACATATAATGATGTTTATAATAGATTAGAATCTTTTTATAAATTTAATGAAGATATGAGTAATCAATTATTTTGGAGATTAAAATATAAATTTGCTAATGATGAGCAATTTAAATTAATGTTTGAGCCTAAAGAAAAATCATACAAAACTAAAGAAGGAAAACCTGTAACTTTTGCAAGTAAAGATATATTCGAAGATGGAGTAGGTACTATAAAAAATAACATTCAATCAATTGCTAATGGAACGAGGGGTGGAGTAGTAGAAAGAGTTCTTAATGAATTTTATAAAGCAGATATATTTGATAATAATTCTGTAAAAAGATACAAAGATGCTCCAACAGTATCTGGTAAATTAATTACTGAAATGGATAATTGGTACAATCAATTAACAAATGGAGATATGAACTTAGAGTCAAGAAGAGCTCAAGCAGATATAATCCAAACACAAATTATTTCTGAAGTAAGAGATTACAATCAAGGTGCGTATGCTATTGGTAAAATAAATAGAGATATAATTAAAATTAAGTTTAGAAATGATTTAAGTTATAAACAAAAAGAAGGTTTAATAAATTATAAAAATAAAACTAAAAAACAAATTCAAGAAATAATGAGAGGCATTCCAAATAAATTTTTTGATACTGGAAAAACTGCAGATTTAAAAAAATATAAGATTGTACCAGTAGAGGGTAAAGAAACTTTTGATTCATTAATAAGACATAATACTATAGAATCTTACATAAGTTTCAAAGGTGGGTTAATGAAGGATGAAACTGGAAGAAGTAAAGATGTTAAAGATGTTGTAGAATTAAGAAAATTAATGTATGGAAATTCTGATAAACTAGATAATTTATTAAATTATGGAAAAACATCTTTAATAGATAATAATACAATTGAGTTTTTAAGAAATGTTAATCCAGAAAAAGGAAATTATCAAGTAGAAACTGATTTGCTTTATAGAGGTGTGAACACTCATGGTCTTGATTTCTTAATAGAATTTATGCGTTCTCCTCAAGATAATTTTACACTAGGTGTTTATAATGGTAGGTTAGTCCCTATGCCTTATAGTAAAAGTAAAAGATTCACAAGAGGGTATCAATTTCTTACAGAATCATTAAGAGAAAAAGATATATCTATGGGAGGTCTTGAATTAAACCCTCAACTTAAAAAACCAGCTGAAGAAATATTAAAAATTTTACAAACTATGGAATCTAATTTTGAAAGATTTTATAATAAAAGAATTGACATGAAAGATTTTAATAATGAAGGAGCTGTTAGAATAGGGCCAGAAAAAATAAAAGGGCCTAAGGGTAAAATGATACCTAATCCAGATTCATTTATATTTAATTTAAGTCATGTTAGACTTCCTTCTTTTGGAAAAAATATGGAAGATAATATATCAAATTATAGTAATATAAGATGGACTAGAGACAATAATAGAGTTGATGGAGGATTTGATATTATAAATGATAATGCTTTAGCTTTTTATGCTGATATAGCAAAAGCAACAGGAAAACAAGTAGAGTTTAAAGATTATTTAAGCAGTATTAATGAATTAAAAATGCAAATGATTAAAAATAAAACAATTAATCCTATTGAATATTTAGCTATAAAATCTGGAATAGAATCAGATATGAAAAATTTAGTTACTGATGTTTTATCTGGAGGAATAGATGTTAATAAAGAAAGTGTAGAATATAGAAGATTGCAAAAAAATCCAATGATGGCTACGTTTGGAGGAGAATCAAATGATGGTCAATATATAGGAGTGTCTTTAGAAAAAAATTCTAGACAAGTTGTAAATCAATTAAGGGAAATGGTAAGAATGAGAAAAAGTTTAAAAGATTCTAATATAGAACTTGGTGTTAAAAAAGAAGCTGCAGAGTCTAAAATAAATTCATTTATTAAAGATTGTCTTGAAGGTGGTAAATAATGGCTAATGTATGTTTGCCTAATGCAAAAAAAATGGGAGAAGAAATAATAAAATGGTCTAAAAGCCCACTAGCTAAAAAAACATTTAGAGACCCTTTTGAAGCTGCTTTAAGATTAGTAAATACAGAGTTTCTTATACCTATTGAAGAAATAGGATTAAGAGAAGTTGATATAACTAAAGGTCAATTAGGTTCTTTTAAAAATAGATTAGCTGAATTAGATAATTTAATTTCAAGAGGAACATTAGATAATGCTTTTTCTACTACTATATGGCAAACTTCTAAATTTGGTAAAAAAGACCCAGTTATAGGAAGTGTATTAAGGAATATGCAATTATCTAATTTTTATTTTAGAGAACATGAGTCTACAGATAAATCTAGAATGAACTCTATTATGAAAAATTTAGAAATAGAATCTATAAACTCAGATTTAATTAATAATGGTGGATTTACTAAAGGCCAAGCTCAAAAAGAATTGCAAAAATTAGATGATAGACTCCAAACTCAATTAGTTGCTTATCAAAATGGAGAGAGTGCAAGTTTAAAAGAAGTAAACTCTGTACAAAAAGAAATGGGTAATCATGTACAAAAAACATATTTAAAAGTATTTGAAAATCTTCTTGAAATAATTGAAAATAAAAGTAGAAAAGGAAGCATATCTTTTTTAGAAAAAGAAAAATATAAAACATTAACTCCAGAACAAAAAAAAGCTGTTAATGATGGTAAGTTAACAGTAAAATTAACTGGAAGTGATTTAGCTAAATTAACAAACGCTGATGGTACTCCAGTTAGTAAAGAAATGTTTAAAGCAATTGTTGACTACAAATCTTTAATGGATGGATTATATTCAAGATTAAGAAATGGCGTTAACGCTCAAATTGATGGAATTATTAGTAAAGTAGAAATGCAAAAAGGAGAAGTAGGTACTGAACGTATTGTAGAAATGAGAAAAAATTTAGAAGCAAAACTTATGCCTAAATATGAAGGTAATGGATTTTTTCCTCATTATACTAGAGATTTAAATGTTGATTTCATGTCTGGATTAATGCCAAGATTAGATGAATTAAATGATGTATCTAATTCTTATCAAAAAAATAAAGGTAAAAAAACAGTTAGTGAAGCTATTAATAGTGTTAATACTTTTATAAGTGAGCATACAAAAACTAGAGGAGATGATTTACAATATAGTAAAAACTTTTTAAACTCTGTTACTAATTATATATATGATGTTAATAGGTTTAATTATACTGCTAATATGAATAAGCATATGATTAAAGGTTTAAGAGATGTTGAGTCTATTTATAAAACAGATGGTGATGCTAAAGGATATGCTGAATCTGTTGTTAATTTTATACAAGATATGCATACAGCTTCTAATGGGCACTCTGATGTTTCTCCTCAAACTAGAGCAATAATGAGGACTTTGCTAGGATTTGAATTTATATCTAAACTTGGAGTTAACCCTAGAGGAGCTGTCAGAAACTTTACACAAAGAATGTTAGATTATGTTGAATGGGGATTTGTTCAAGGTAAAAAAACAAATGAAACTTTATCTAGATTAGGATTAGATAATGATTTTATAGAAGCAGAATTAAGAAGAGTTGGTTTGTATTTTTCAGAAACATCTCCTCAATTATTAGAAAGCGAAATAAGTGGCCCTGCTTCTACATTTAAATCTGTAGAATTTAATGAATCTACAGGGAAGCATCAATATGTAAAGAAAAGCAGTTTGGAAAAAATGGCTGATAAAGTAGGTTGGGCTGCTGGAAAAGCAAGTTTTTTACATAGGGCAGCTGAAAATTCTAATAGAAAACATACTTTTAAAACTGCATTTGCACAAATGTATGATTGGTTAGATAGTCCTAAGTATAGACAAAAACTTACCGAAACAAGAGGGAAAGACCTTACTGATAAAGAAGTTTCTAAAAGTATAAGGACAAGAGCAAGGAATTATGCTGTAAATATGGTTGTTTTAAATCACTTTGATTATGGAGATTATGCTAAAAGTAAATTAATTAGAAGTAAAGCAGGTAAATTTTTTGGACAGTTTCAGCATTATAGTTTTGAGTTTTTAGAAAGAAATATAAAAATAATGAGAGAGGCTAAACATGATATGCTGGCTGGTAAAGTAATTCCAGGGATGGATGCTCAAGGAATTTCAAAGACTTGGAGACTTGCAATGGCATATTTTTTAGCACCAGTTCTTGCATCTGCTTATACTGGTTTAGATTTTACAAATATAGTCGAACATGACTCAGCTAAAAGAATGCAGCAAATAGCTACAGTTTTTATGGGAGATGAAGAAGAAATAAATGAAGCGTTTTATGGTAAAGGCCCAATAATATCAACATTTGGTGGCCCAATTACTTCTGACTTAATAGACATAGGAATGATGCTTGATTTAATAGATTTAGATGATGATAGTCTTTTTAAATTAATTGGTGGTTTAGAAAAATACGAATATGAAGATAACGCTAAAATAGTAAGATTATTAAATTCATTCGCAGGTAGATTAGTTAATCAGCATTTGCCAGCATTAAGAGAAGGTAGAATTGGTTGGGTTGCTCAATCAGAATTGTCTTTATATAGAAGTGCAGAAGCTAAAGAAAGTAAACAGAAACTAGACAAAGTCGCTAATACGATGATGCCTGATGAATTAATACAAGCATTTGCAAGACTTGAAGCACCATAAAACAGTAGGAACTTGAGTGGATAAGAAAGAAAACCACCCAAGTACCTTATAACCCTACTGCTTATTAATTAGCTTTCCGTTAACATTGGGAAATTAGATTTCTTAAATTCGTTAGATGTTTTTATTAATTCTCTCATTATAGTTTGAGTTACTATTAATTTTGTATTTTCATCTGAACTTTTAGAACATTCAATCAATTCTAAATTTGCTTGTAGCATTATTTCCATATTATCAAGTAAATTATTCACCACTTGCTTTCCTCCAAACTGCCATGCATATTGCATCTGCTGTATATAAAGTT
>TARA_R110002167_G_scaffold62971_1_pt1 | contig 13305 bp, 17 predicted proteins | sample TARA_R110002167 | Tara Oceans TARA_R110002167 (sample SAMEA4398238) | marine metagenome | biome: Polar Biome; feature: [MES] marine water layer (ENVO:01000295) within the mesopelagic zone...; material: water (ENVO:00002006), including particulate matter (ENVO:01000060) such as...... | reverse complement strand
TTCCATTATCTATTATTTTTTCATTATAATAAACAAATTCTTCTTTATTTAGAGGACCTACACAATCTGTAATATTATCTAGGGGGGACATATCATATATTTTATACCCACATTTATCAATAGTATCAAATAATTCAATAGATTCCTCCCTTTCAAAACTTTTAAAAGCTTCAACCATTAAAACTGGTTTGTTTTTCTTAATTAATGGGGTTAAAGTTTGAAGGATTTTATGATCCCACCCCTCACAATCAGTTTTTATGAAGTTGATTTTATCAATTAAATCCGGGTGGTTTTGTTGGATGAAATCTAAAGTATTAACCCCATCTACTTCTACTTCATGATTATGGATGTTTTCAGCAAGATATTTATTTGTTTTATTTTTAGATTCCTTATAATACCCCCCATTATTAAATCCATAAGAATCATTAGCAAAATTAAAAATATATTTTTTAGTTTCTTCGGTACACCCCACATTAAAAGGAATAATATTAAGATTAGAATTATCTTTAACAGTCTGGGTTAGTGGTTCATAACAGTGTATGTTGGGTTCAAATGCTAAAACTGAACCCGTTTTTCCTGCACACGCTCCAAATAATAATGTAAAATATCCTATATGGGATCCTATATCTAAACAAACAGACCCTTTAGGAATAATTTGTTTTAGTTTTTCATACTGGAAATCAAATGTTTCTTTATCTAGTTTAGCTTCTCCATATGAAGGGTGGGAAGGGTAATTTATATGTACCTTACCAACGTGGTCTGATATTATTGTATCTTTTCTCATATTAATTTATTTAATTGTTGAAACCCCAGATTTTTGGACTACTATTGTTGTGCATTCTTGAGCAAATTTAATAGCTTCTTTTATATTTTTAGTAGAAACGTAATTTTTTACTAATCCTGCTAAGAAGGTATCCCCCGCTCCTGATACGTCTTTTACTGATACTTCTTTAGTAGGGTAAATGTGGCCTCTATAACTACACCCACTAGGTCCTTTAGTAATTATTGACTTTTTAAGTAAATCTTTATTATTTTTAAAAATTTCTTTATTATTTTTATGCTCTGCACTATTAATTTTAATAAAACTAATATTACGTGCCCAATTACCTAAAGTTTTTTTAGTATCTAAAAATGTAAGAGGGTGTGAAGCTGCTATGTATTCTATATCTAAATCGTTAATAAAACCCTTACAATAATCACTTATTATTATAGCATCATATTCCTCCCAATCTATAGTACATAGTACATTTTCAATATCTATCCTTTCACAAGCATCATTCTCATCCACCCTTAAAAGTAAATGATTATATTTAGAACAAACATAACGTATTTTACGGATTTCCCTTTTATTTGTTATAAAATCAACATCTGCCCCTAATACTTTTAGATTAGCAACTACATTTCCCGCCATTCCAGGGTTAGATGTTTCCTTTTCGGGTTTGATAACTGGGATAGGTGCCTCGGATGCAAGTTTGCTTACTTCTCCATATCTAAAAATATCGGTGCAACTATCACCTATTACTAATAATTTCATTATTTAAAAATTTGTTTTACGTTCTCTAATCCTATTTTACAATTTTCAGCCCAATTAGACCCATCTCCATCATCCGAAACCCACTTATAAGAAGAAAATTCTAAATTAAATCTTTTACATACTTTAGCTAAGGCAAAACATTCCATATCTAATATATCACAAGAGTTTACCATCTCCAAGTAATTTTGAGAGTATTTAGATATTTGGGTATGGTCATAAAAATAATCAGTAGTAAAACAGGTAGTGAGTTGTTTTCTATCTAAGACTATTTGTCTACTATTACCTTTAGCTTCAAATGGGGTTTCTCCATATTCACATAATGGGGTTCCGTCTATGTCTTGAAATGTAGATCCTACTTTTATTATCGCGCCTGTGGGGTGTTTCAACGACCCACATGAACCTATGTTAATAATGGTTTTATAACCCTCACTAAACGCTTTACACGCCGCTATAGTGGCATTAATCTTCCCTACTCCACTATATATAATAGGATATCCTAAAATATCATTAGCTATATTAGTTTCTTCAGTTAAAGCTATTATAAAAACTGTTTTATTCATATTGGATTAGGCTTTTTACGTTAGTAGTTTCATGTAGAAATGTTAAATCTATTAAAGTTAATTTATCTATTACAGTATAACCCGCTAGTTCACATAATTCTACAGCAGCATTCATTGTTCCCCCAGTAGCATATATATCATCCACAATAACTACGGTACCTTTTCCTTTATAAATTTCTATAACATCAGAACCATATTCTAAGTCATAAGATTTAGAAACGATAGGGGGAGGTAATTTCCCCGATTTTCTTATTAACTTTATTCCTGCTTTATATTTCATTGCTAGTGCTGTGGAAAAAATAAACCCCCTAGATTCTATCCCTACCCAGTAGTCTGGAGTTTTTTTAGTTAGTTTCCCTAAAGAAGTAACAGCATGTTGGAAACTAATAGGGTCCTCTAGTAAAGGTTGAATATCTTTAAAAGTAATGCCTTTTTTAGGAAAATCAGGAACATCCTTAATTAAATTTTTTATTTGGTCTATATAAGTCATTTAAGAGTCACGTTGAGAAAGGATTGGATTAGATATAGGCCACTTAATTCCTATCTTAGGGTCATCCCATTTTAATGTAAATTGATCCTGAACATCGGGGTATGTTCCCTGATATGACCATTTATAAAAGAGTGTTGCATTATCACTTAATACTAAATGTCCATTAGCAAACATAGGAGGAATTAATATTGATTTTCTGTTTTTAGCTGATATGATGATTGAATCCCACTTTAAATAATTTTTAGATTTAAGTCTATTGTCAACCACTACTACTAATATTTCACCCCCTAAACATGAGATGTGTTTCCATGATTTAAAATCACCATGTAATCCTCTTAAAACATGTTTTCTAGAAGTAGATACTTTATCATGGTTAAATAATAAATCTAAATCTTCTTGTTTAAATAAAGTATAGAGTTCACCTCTATAATCTTCAAATGAATCAGGTTGGTATATTTTTACTTCCGGGAAGATCATATGTTGTTTAATACTTTTAAAAGGTGGTTAATCTTATCTTGTGTTAAAGTAGGATAATTACCAACATACCAACTATAATTGTGGATATGATTTACATTAGGGAAATCTTTTTGATCTATATCATAATTAGATCTTACAAAAGGTTGAAGTGTTTGGTTCCCACCACCAGAAAGGCCTCTTCTAAATTCTATATTATTTTTAGTAAGAGCTTTTTCTATAATATTTCTTTTATCTAACATAGGTTCTTTCATTATTATAATAAAAGCATAGTTACATTGACCCTCTAAATTAAGAGTAGTAATATATTTTTTAGAATCTAACCTTTCCATAAAATAATCAAAATTGTCTACTCTTTTAGAATTATTTATATCTAAGTTTTTTAATTGAGATAATCCTATAACAGCATTTATTTCAGTACTTCTAAAATTATGAGCAGGGGCTAAAAAAGTAAAATTAGGATGGCATTGGGGGTTTTCTTTTGCTATTTTTAATTTAAAATTTTCATCAGTGCATTCTCTAACCATCCCATGAGAACGTAATGCTCTGCAAACTTGATAAAAATCGTCATTATTAGTACAAACTACACCTCCTTCAATAGTAGACATATGGTGGGCAAAGTAAAAACTAAAATTACTAGCAAATCCTTCAGATCCTACTTTTTTACCTTTAAAAGTAGCACCATGTGATTCACATACATCTTCTATTAAAAGAATATTATTATCTTCACATAATTGTATTAATTCATCTGTTAAACCATTTAAGCCTAAAACATGAGTTAAAAATATAGCTTTAGTATTTTTATTAATAGCCTCTTTTAACTTTTCAATATCAAATGATAAGTTTTCTAAATTAATATCAACAAATACCGGTTTAAATCCCGCAAATAATGTAGAATTTACATCTGATACCCAAGTAAGGGGTGGGACGATGATTTCACCTTCACCGTATAGGTATTTTATAGCCAACATAGTTAATTCATTAGCGGCGGTGCCCGAATTAACCATTAAACTATGTTTAACTCCTAACCACTCTGACCATTTTTGTTCAAATTCTTTTACTTTGGGTCCATTAGTAAGTTTAGGGATAGGATCTTGGTTTAAAAAGTCTACTACTGAGTTTATATCCTCTCTAGAGATATTATCACTCATTAAAGGTAAGTTAAATGATTTCATAGTTTAAAATTATTATTTTTCTCCGTAATAATCTCCCCATTCTACTAAAATAGTAGGACGATTATCTGTACGCTCATAAGCATATTGGAAGGATTCAAAAATTTGGTAGGGTTCATCTAGGCGAATAATATCTACCCAGTCACACATTGCTTTAAATCCAGATGTAAAATCAGCAATGTGTTGATGTTGAGGGTGTAGAGGACGTTGGGAACCAATTGAAGTTCGGATGATTACTTTAGGGGTATAACCTCCTCCTGACATAATTTTTATTTTATCAAGGTGGTTTACGACTTGGTTAGCAGCTAATAATAAAAAATTCCATCTGGGATATATTGAAATAGGTATGGTACCATTTAAAGCCATTCCTGTAGTTATGCCCATTTGCATATCTTCATTTACTGGCATCTCCAACATTTTGCTTCTATCTACGTCTTTAAGTGTATTAGTAATAGCAGTACCTGGGTATTCAACCGCCTGTCCCAAAAATAATGTATCTGGTTTTTCATTTAGCCAGTCCATTGAGCGTTTTAGTTCGTCAAAATATTTCATAATTAAAATTGTATTCTTTTTCCTGCACCTGCGTGAGGGTACTTGGTTTGATATTCATAATAAATAATTTTGCGTGTTTCATTAGCAAAATATAATTCATCAGTATTCCATACTGATTTGGTTTCGGTACAAACCGATTTACTATTATTTTCGATCACATACGTAATAGGTAAATCATGATTAATAGCATACTTCCAGTTTTCAAAAAAAGCGCCAGTTTCTGAGGTCATATCCCCTACAAAACACCAAACATGATTTGTACCCCCTTTGCGTTTAATATCTAAAGCTGTTCCTGTAGCAATAGGGATGTTACCTGTTACAATAGCTGAGGAGTAGATATTATGTTTTGGGTAGCATAATGTAATAGATTTACCATCTAGAATGTCTTGTTTAACTTGGTTTTGGGGTACTCCTTTAAGTAAGCATTGATAATGAGACCTCCAAGTACAAAATACCCAATCCTCAGGTTGTACATTTTTAAAAATGTTAATCATTTCCTCCTCATTCCCATCGTATAGATGAACGGGGGCTTTAATCATGGAATTGTTAAAACAGTTTGCAATGTCTGTTTCAAATTCTACTAATTGTTCTTTAGTTAGAAGATCTTTCATCTATAATTTTACGTTTTAATTTAACTTTAAGCATCTTATCTATATTATCTATTGCTACCTGACCAAACTTATTTTTTACTTTTTCTAAAAATGGAGGGTGTGAATGGTATTCTTCAAAGGCTTTATCCCTAAATTCTAACACTTCGGCAGCTGTAAGTGTGTCTGTTGGTAAGGGTAAAGAGTCATATGAAAGGAAAGAAAATCCCTCATAAGTATCAGGTAGTGGAGTACCTTTTATAATAGCATCTTTATATAATTTGCTCCCGGGGAGGGCCATAGCAGCATAAGCATTCCACCCAAAGGTACATAGTTCTTTTGAGAGATCTAAGGTAGATTGCATACTTTCTTTAGTATCTCCGGGTAGCCCAAAGATATAATTAGCCATTACCTCAATATCCGCTTCATGTACTTGTTGAATTACTTTTTGAATGTCAACATCTTCAAAACGACCTTTAGACACTTCTAAACGGACATTTTTATCCCCACTTTCTATACCTAATGCTAACCATTTAATACCTGCTTCCCTAACTAATTTTAATAGGTCAGGTCTACGGACAGTGTCTACTCTTGAATAAGCCCACATTTGAAGTTTATCTCCATACCCCCTATCTCTTAACATTTCACAGAGGGGTACATAGTATTTTCTATTTAGTAAAAACATTTCATCAGTTATTTTTATAGTATAAACACCTAATTTAACTAATTTATCAAATTCTTTTATTATAAACTCTGGGGACCAGTATCTCATAGTACTATAGTTACCAGCAACACCTACTTCGTCTTCATCATCTCTATTTAATATATTAATCATACAAAAATCACAAGCAAACTGGCAGCCTAAAGACGTCTGAATCGCAGCATATGGGCTTCTCTTATCATTATTATATTCAGCATGCCACATCGGGGCTCTATATAAGTCTAAGGGTTTTTCTTTAAAAGGAAGTAAATCCCAAGCATAACCTGGTAGATCAATGTCCATTCTGTCTTTAGGTACAATTTTTTCGGAGGGGTTTATTTTGACTTTTCCATTTTCTCTCCATACCGCCCCCCTAATGTTACTTAAATTTTTTATATCAATATTTTCTTGTGATAGCACATTGTGTAATGCATACACTCCTTCATTTGTAAAACCAAAATCTATTGAGGGTTCATCATTTAATGCTTTTAAAGGAACCGCTTGAATATAAGAGCCAATATATGAAATTGGATTTTTAATCCCATGTTCTTTTAAGTGTTCTGAAAGGTATACTGCTCCCCCCATGCTAACGGCACCGGCATTTACATTTTGCCCATAAACTACAAAACAAATTAGTTTGGGATTAATTTTGTTAACTCGGTCTAATACTTGTTTAGCAGATAGTTGTTCAACGTTAACATCAATAATTCCTACTTTATATCCCTTAGAGCGGCAAGACTCCGCTAAAAGTAAAGACCAGGTGGGAGGTTCGATTGCTGCATAGTCTTTTGCTAAATCTTGGTATACCCCTGTAGCATTTCCGGGAGAGATAAATAAAACGTCTATCATAAGTTAGTAAAATCTTTATTTTTAAAATTAATTATTAATTTGTATCCTTCAATTAATTCTTGAATACCTTTATCTAGACTAAATATAGGTACCCATCCATGGGACTCCAACTTATTGTTAGATACTATATAATTCCTTTGATCAAAATCTTTTTTGAAATCATTTTCTACAATAACTAATTCCGGGATGTGTTTTTGAATAGATTGGGCTAGTTCAAGTTTAGTATAATTAGCTTCTGTTAAACCTACATTAAAAGCATTGTTATTACATTTATCATAATTTTCTATCATAAATAAAAAAGTGCTAGCAACATCTCTTACATGGATGTAGTTGCGAATGAAATGAGACTCGAATAATATAAGGTAATTATCTGTTAGAGATTTGTATACAAAATCATTAACTAATAAATCCATTCTCATTCTATAAGACATCCCAAATACCGTAGCTAAACGCATTACAATACCATTACCTGAGTCTAGTACCGCTTTTTCGGCATCGCATTTAGTTTCAGCATAAAGGGAAAGTGGTTGGAAAGGAGATTCTTCAGTAATAATTTCAGTAGAAGAACCATACTGACTATTAGTGTTAGGGATCATAATCATTTGATCCTTAGTTGTCCATTTAGTAATGTTTTTTACTTGAAGATAGTTAATATCTATAGCAGCTTGGGGATTTGCTTTACAAGCAGGCATACCTACAATTGCTGCTAATGGGATAATAATGTCGTGAGATTCTACTAGGGGTTTTAAGGTAGGTTTATCTCTAACATCCCCTAAAATAAATTTAAAATTCTTATTATAAACAAAAGGAGCAACCGATGTTTGTTTATATAATAAATTATCTAGGACTGTTACTCGATATCCTTTATTAAGGAGGACTTCTGTAAGGACTGATCCTAAGTAGCCTGCTCCCCCTGTGATTAAAACTTTTTTCATTTATAAATTATTTAAGGTGATTATTTGAGTAAAGAATAATTCTAATTTATCCTTTACTCTATCTAATTTTACATTCTGGTAATTGTGTTCCATATATTGTTGTTTTTTATAATATGTTTCGGTAGTTAATGAATTTATAATTTTAATTAATTCATCTATATTAGTAAATTTGATTATCCCTCTATCATCATATCCCAATTCTTTTATATTAGGGCACCCCCAAAATATAGGGACTGTTTTAGTTGCAAAAGCATCTGCTATTTTTTCAGTGTACCAATTGGGGGAGTTTACATTTTCTACAGCTACATGAAACATAGGTGTTTGGAAGCAGATTTGCTTGGCTCCCCAAATACTATCAGGTCGACCAACCCCTCCTTTATTATAATCTTCTTGATCAAAATCTTCTAAAGTATGAAACCATTTTTTAGGCATTTTTATTTGATCTTTAATTTTATAAATTTCTTGTCTTAATTGATGTCCTTCAACTAAATTTTTTATTCCACTTAAAAAGCTAATTTCAAAGTCTTTTTTATAATATTTTTTATTAAAATCATCTAATGATTTATTTGATAGTTCCCCTGCTAACCCATCACCACAGTGATGGAATAATATAGCATTGTCACATTTCTCTAAAATATCAGCATTCCAAGTTAATATTCCTGAAAAAAGTTCATGGTTTTCTAGTACCCATTTATGCATCCCAAAAAATTCATTAGGTTCGTGGATCATAATAAAATTAAATGGATTTATTTGAAGTTGTTCAATGTTTTTAGGTATATAATCATAAAAAAATGTTATAGGTTTATTTTTACATATTTCTTTTATACCATCATAAGTAGGGTGATTCTCGGATCTAAAATTACTAAATATTTTAAAGCTCATTTTATTATTTTTTTATCATGTAACATTTGAATGCCCTTATTAATATATTGACTCCAGTTTTTATCAAATTCTTCCCTTTGATTGGGGACTTTTTTTCTAGGGATTAAATCTAAATAATAACTCCTAAAGTCTCTTTGTTTTAAAGGGCCTACTTGATAGTCAAAAATGGTTTGACCTTTTAAAACATATTGTTGGAAGTCTACCCCTTTTGATTGGGCATAGTCGGCTAAAACCATAGCGTAAGTATCTTTGGCACCATACCCCACCCAATCATCCTGTACCATCGCTATTTTTTCATAAAAAGCTTTATTATATATGTCAAACCAATTACAAAATTTAGCGTTTGAAGTAGGTTGTAATTCTAAAGGTTCTGATGATTGTTTGGAGTTGAATCGTATATCAAATATATCTCCTTCATTCCACTTTTTATAAGGAACATTTAAATATTTTTCGTTAGTTAACATATCCCAGGTATGATCCCACATCTTATATAATTGGGGGGTAATAATAAAATATTCATTAGGTGTGACTTTAGCAGATTCAATTAAAGAATAAAGTAAAGTTTCATCAAAGTACATATCAGGATTTATTTCTACATAAAAATCAATATCATCTTCAATTATTTCTCTTTGTTGTTCTATAATCCCATATATTTCATCCCCTTCATAAACATTTAAGTTAACTTTATAATTAACTAGTAACTGTAGTAAATCTTTACATTTTTGAATAAAATATTGTTTAGGTATAGCACAAGATTCCCAATTGATTAAATAGTTAGATAAATTTAATGTGATATCTATTCTAACTTCATCTTCTTTATTTAAATAATAGGATGATTTTTTTAGTTGAGTAAAGGTTAAAAGAGCATAATCTATCTCCCAAGGCATTATATGATATTTAATCTTGGTAATCATTTAACTTTAAGAATATCAACTATAGTAGAAGCTTTAACCTTTTCTCCTTCTATATAAAAAACTCTTTTTAAATCCTTATAATTTATAAACCCTTTTATAGTTTCTATTACTTCATCTAAGGTGATTATTTCTGAAATTCCATATGGGGATAATTTACCTGATTTTAATTTTGATAGTACTCCTTTACCTATAAAAAGGGGAAATTTTAAAATAATACAATCCTTATGTTGTAAAAGTAAATAAGCTTCAGCTAATTCTTTATAATAAGTGTACCAAGTAGATCTATTAGAATTAGTGCTAATAAAAATTATTTTAGTTTTTGGATTTTCTTTACAAAATTGAACTAATTTATCATATTCATTTTGTTGGATGTTTTCTTCTTGACCCGGAGCGGGGTCATGTAAATGGGGTACTTTCCAAGTATGATAAATAGCTACTTTTCCATCAGTTTTAAAATCTTTAAATTCTTTACTAAGTTTTTCACCTAATTGCCCCCTACCATTAGCTAATTTTACCATATAAAATTTTTCTTATAATATTTAACTATTTTAGGTAACTCATAATCAAATAAACGTTTTGATTTCCAACCTAAATTTTTCAATTTATTATCATTTAAAGCATATCTAACATCTTGACCCGCTCTTGAATAACTTAAATCAATATAATCATGTAAATCAATATCTTCTCTTGTGTATTCGGTAATAACCTTTTGTACAGTATCAAAATTAGCTTGTTCAAAACCTCCTGCTATATTGTATATCTCATTTTGGATATTTGATTCAATAATAGTAATAATTGCTTCTGCTGTATCCGAAGCATGTAGCCAATTACGGATAGGTGAACCATTATTATGTAATGGTATTTTTTTACCTAAAGATAAACACTTACATGTTTTAGGTATTAGTTTTTCTGTGTATTGTCCTATACCATAATTGTTAGTTGGTCTTACTATAACATAAGGTAAATTATATGTTCTAGCCCATGCTAGAATTAATTGATCGGCAGCTGCTTTAGTTGCAGAATAAGGGTTGCTTGGTTTTAATATGTCTGTTTCTAAATGCTCCCCATCCGTTACATCACCATATACCTCATCAGTACTAAAATGTAATAATGTTGGTTTGTCTTTTCCTTCACCTCTATAATTTCTAATTAATTCAAGTAAATTATGAACTCCATTGATGTTTGAATGTACAAAATCATCGCTTTTAACTATACTATTACCAACATGAGTTTCGGCTGCTGTATTAATAATATAGTCACACTCATAAAGAAATTTTATATTATTTATATCTTCACGCTCAAACACAAAGTTAGGATTTTTTTCAAATTCATCTAATAATTTTATATTTGAAGCATAAGTAACTTTATCAATGCCTCTAACATACCATCCCTTTTTTAAACAAGCTCTAGTTACATATGAACCTATAAATCCCAAACAACCTGTTATGTATACTATTTTTTTCATTACATTTTTGGATTTAATTCATACTCCGAAAATAAAGGAGCATTCATATCCTTGTCTGATAATATAATATCTTTTTTTAGTAGAGGCAAGTTTAGTTGTAATTTAGGGGAGTAAATATTGATGCTGCTTTCTAAATCAGAATTGTATTCTGAAGAACATTTATAATAAAAATAAGTATTATCATCTAAAGAAATAAAAGCATGTCCAAATCCTTCAGGAACCCAAACTGATTTAAGGTTATTAGAAGAAAGATAAACCATTTCAGATAAACCAAAAGTATTTGATTTAGATCTTAAATCTACTATTAAACTAAACCCCGACCCTGTAATAACTCTACAAAGTTTTCCCATAGATTTTATAGATCCTCTACCAAATTGGTAATGGATTCCCCTTATAACCCCCTGATTAGAGAGTGATAGGTTATCCTGAATAAAATTAGTTTTTAGTTCTTTCTTTATAGTATTATTATAAACTTCAGTAAAAAATCCTCTACTATCCCTAAATTTTTTGGGTTCGAAGATTTTAACTTCATTAAATATTTTAGAATGTATTATATTCATTGAGAACTTCCCTTCCAAACTCTATAAGAGTCACTATCAAAATGTTGGGTTGAAGCCTCAAATACGGTACCGTCAGTCAACGCTTCTAATTGATGGGGTTGACCCGGACGTTGTCTAACTGAGTCACCTTCTGATAGGTGTTCTTCATAGACTTTAGCTGTTTTAGTATCAATCCATCTATATAAAAATTCTCCTTCTTGAACATACCATGCTTCATCTTTGATCATATGGTAGTGCATAGAAAATTTACATCCCTTTTTAAATACTAAAAGCTTACCACAATATTTTTCATTATTTTCAAAAATAATTTCATGTCCCCAGCCTTTTGGTATGTTACATTCGGGGCATTCTTTTGCATTAAATGCTATTGGTTTTTCCATTCTAGTATTTTTGTTGTTGAGTAATTTGGGATTCTATTAAAAAATTTAAGTTCTTTAGTATATTGTTCACCTACTACTGTTTTACCTTTCCAATCACCCCCAATTACCATTACGTCAGGGGAAAGATTTTTAATTTTTTCTTCTAAATGTTCGGTAGAGTCAAAAGGTATTACTTTATCAATATACTTAATTGCTAGTAACAAATTGATTCTATCAATTAAAGTATTAAAGGGACGGTCTTGTCCTTTGTCTGCTTTTACTTTAGCATCGGAGTCTACCCCAACATATAGTGTAGTACCTTGTTGTTTAGCATATTTAAACAACTCTATGTGGCCTACATGGAGAACATCAAAGCAACCGTTAGTCCAAACTATTTTTTCCATTACCAGCTAATTTCCCAATCTTTAAATTCGGCAGCTATACAATCAACTTTGTAATCTTTTCTACCCCCTTCATTTTCTTGGATTTTATTTTTAGCTATATTTCTAATACCATTTAACCCATGAGTTAACCCTAGGTTACCATCACCAGTGCCTGCTCTATATTTGGTTTCATTATGCCAAATATGGAGATTCATTTGGGATAAAACTACTATAGCTCTAACATCTTCTCCAGTTAATCTAACATTTTTGTCATTTAGAATTAATTCTATATCGTGAGATATCTCTTTAATTTCTTTTGCATATTCCTCTTTATGTTCAGTGATGAATACTTCTTTTAATTGAACTATAGATAATCTATCTATTAATTCTGATAATGTAGGGAGGTATTTTCTTTCTGTTAATGTTCTTCTTATTTTATTCATAACGTACTATAAAATTTATTTTGTGATTCTTGACGTTCTATACCTTTTAAATGGTGGATACAAAATTCATCGTTTGCTGGTAGTTGTGATTCAGTTTTGTATCCTGTAAGGATCTCATGGACTTTATTTTTCCATTTAATTTCCTTTGTATTTTTAAGGATACGACATTGATAATCGGGGAAGTTAACTCTGCCATCAGGATCTACTCTCCACCCCCATTTATCAATATGTTCTTGAGTTAAACCATCTACTTTATTAATTCTAGGGACCCAAAATATATCTACATCCGGGTTATTGTTAATAACCCAATCTATATGACTCATAAGATATTCCTCGGGGTATTCATCGGCATCAAGCTGGAAAATATAATCTCCTTCACAGTTATCTTTTAGATTATTTTTAAATGATGCAAAATCATTATTAAGGGGGTATTCTATAATTTTAAC
>TARA_R110002167_G_scaffold80001_2_pt1 | contig 13324 bp, 9 predicted proteins | sample TARA_R110002167 | Tara Oceans TARA_R110002167 (sample SAMEA4398238) | marine metagenome | biome: Polar Biome; feature: [MES] marine water layer (ENVO:01000295) within the mesopelagic zone...; material: water (ENVO:00002006), including particulate matter (ENVO:01000060) such as...... | reverse complement strand
ATGTGGGGGGCCGCGTGTAAAGCGGCTTTTTTATCTAAAACACAAAAATTAAAATTTGACAACCCCTCAAATATAATATCTCTGTCTTGATTTATACATTCTAAATGATTTAAAGGGATAATATAGCTTTCTTTGTTTAAATTAAGATAAATAGCTATTATTTCTGCTAGCGCAGGGTGTGTGTTGTCATTACCATAAATAAAGTCAATATAAGGTAAATTACTAGATAATAATTCCTTTTGTAGTTGGTTGAGTTGTTTTTTTGTTTCGATAAGATAGAACATACCCTATCAATGTAATAAAGATTTATCTAATAACCACCTCCTCCACCACCAGAAGATCCTCCCCCTGAAGTTTTTGAAGAATAGGTATTGTTAGTATCATAGGTATTGTTATTGTTAGTAGTTATTGAAGAAGTTTTCAACTTTTCAAGAGCGTCTTTTATCTTTTTTTCTTCTTCAGATAGGGCAACTTCATCTTTAAGAGCTTGTTCTTTAGCTTTTATCAATTCTTCTAAAGCTCTTTGTTTTTGAAATTCTGCGAAAGCATCCTCCGATACATCAAATTTTTGTCTTTTTGTTTGGGTTATTGGGAGGGTATTTGTGTAATATAACATTTTATGAGGTTCTTGAGTATGTGTGGCGCCCTCCATAGGTCCCCTTGTTGGATGGATATGATAAGACCCTATATATTCTTTACCATCATGGTAATATAATTCGCCCCCATTGGTTGTAATATTTTCTTGAAGTTGTACATCTGGTTTATGGAATTCATTGTAAAGGGGGAATAAAGTAGATAAAAAAGGAAATATTCTTTCTTTCCGTTTAACATTTAGTTGATTTGTTTTGAAAACATTTCCTATTAAAGACCAATATAAATTACCAACATCATATAAATTATAATCATACTTACCATTTTTTCTTTCTATAGATTGATATACTTTCTTATTTACTTCAATGTATCCAAATTGTTCATTGACTTTTTTTACAAAGTATCTTGTATAATATCCTTTTGAATAATCATTTTCTGTTGGTTTGTTTTTATGACCAAATATATCGTCTACCTTTCTTAAAATACTTAAAGGCTTTTTGTTTATTCTTTTGTAAACCTGAACGTCCATACTCGACCCAAAATTATTTGTTTCTGAATTTGGTTTTATTAATTCATCTTTTGTATATAGTATATTTTTACCTGCGTAATATTTACCATTACTCATTTCTATATAATCACCTATATAATAATCATCAGGCCGAGGGTCATCAAGAGTTTGTTTAGATTTAAGAACAAATTCTCTTCCTGCGGTTTGTTTTATATTTAATTTAGATTTTGGTTTATATCCCATTATTAAGTTTTATTAGTGTTTGAAACATGAACGTGGTGTTGATGGTTTGGATAGCCAAAGAGTAGAACAGCTTTATCGTGTCCTTTTTCCCCCTGATTAAGTACATATCCTTTTCCTTCTAGGATATATGCAAATTTCCAAATGATATCCCATAAATTAGGGACATTGACGGATTCGGGATTTTGGTCCATATCAGTTGCTTGTTTAGATTGAGCATCTGCTTCATCATCATACCCAGATAATCCATTCCCAATATCCCAGGCACTAAGATCTACAGCATTATGTCTTTCATGTCTATAGCCATTCATCCTATGTCCTAATCTTGAATAAGATACTTGTACTCCTACTAAAGGGGAAATAGATTGTGCGGCTGAAGCTATATCTCTCATCAGGGGATCATATAAATAAGCTATATCCCCACATAATTGTGTTCCATCATTTTTCGTCAAACAATTGTTTACAACCATATCATAACCCTCAATATCTGAAGAGGTTTTCTCTCCTGGAGATGCATATCCGTGCCAATGAGTTCCTTCAGTTGTTCCTAGTCCATAAGGAGTTGTTACTCTTACATTGTAGTGTAATTTTGAATCATTATGCCAATCCGTTACCAATATCATTTGTCCATCAACAAGAGTCATACTTTCAGGAAACTTAGATGCATTTATTAACCACTCATTAAATTCTAATCTTAACTCTTCTATATCAATTACAGGCTTATTTCCAGGACCATCTAACCATAGATAACTACCATACCCATCTTGCATAGATAATACAGTAGGGTAAGATTGTTTTTGTATTGTTTTTTCTGATATGGGTTGTTGTAATATTAAATTTCCATTGATTTCTGTTGTCCAATCTTGTCCATTAGTTATAGATTGACTTTCTCCTAAAACAACAAAAGCTATATCACTTCCTTGATAACCTATAGGTAATTTTTTAGGATTTATTTTGAATACATTCCCTATAATTATACCCCCTATACCATCCATTTTACATTTAAATGTTAATGGGATTATTGTTGATTTTAAAATTTTTATTTCATCTTTAACTTCTCCTGCTATATATCTTCCTGTTCCATAAGTACCCATGGCTCCTTTTCCATCATGCGCTTTTCCTCCTTGGCCAAAACTCATCCCCCCTCCCCCATCATTTATTCTTCCTGTTTCTTGGTCAACTAAGGGGTATCTGGTTTGTAATATGTTAGTTAAATCATGAACTCTTTTAGCATAATTAATTGAAGTACTAACTGCCATTACATTTGTACCATTCTTAGGTCCATCATCAGCAGCCATAGTAAATGATCTTTGTATCCATGAGTTCCATTTACCTGTAAACATTTCATCCAAATAAAATTTAAGTTTATTTGATTTCATTACCAATTCTTGTTCTAAATTATATCTATTTTCATAGGATTGTTGAGGGGTTTTTTCCGATCCTTGACTAAATCTATTTCGAACATTTTTATTAAAAGCTGCTACAGTTAGCCCTTCAATATCTGAAATTGAATTAGGTGCTTGGGCTGCTATAGATATCATTGAACTTAAATTTTTATCTATTTTGGTTTGATATGTGAAATCTCTAACGGGGGATGAGGGGCTTTGAATATCAAGTTCAAAAACATTACTTATGTTTTTATCAATTCCCACATCTATTACTCTATGAAACCCCCTATTATTGTTTTCTGTTTGTATAATAAAATTATGACTATTAGCACAAGCTGCGTTTACATCTTTTTCCCATATTTGTTTAAAAAATTGAGTTATACTAAAACTATTTTTTAATCCCCCATCAGAATCATATCTTAAATCATTATATTTATCTAATATATGTTCCGTGTTTAAAAACATAAACCCTATAGAATTTTCAGAAACACTCATTTTTCTACTATCAGCGGGGCCTATAGCTACTTGTGTTGTATCTATTTTAGCGGACCAGTTTTTTATTTGATGAGGAAATAAACACACATTAGGATTATAACTCCCCTCTAATACTTCAGTTAATCTAAAACGTAAACCAAATCCCGCCTCATGTTCCAGATTTTCCTGTGGTATTGCAGCTGCATATTCTTGTGTTTTACTTTTACACTCCCCTCTTCCAACAAATTGAGTTACAGTTATTTCATCCCCCGCCGCAATTACAGTATCCGGGGCATCACCATAATTCTTCCAACTTATTTCTTTTGTTGCATAACATTTAAATTCAAATACTTCATCTCCAATTGTTCTATTTTCACAATCTGAGGATGACCAACACTCTACTGCTTCTCCCCCTAACATATCAGTTGCAGTACTATTAAACCCCAATTCTCCTCTTGATAGTAGGGGAATCTGCCCATAAGCATTTAAAGGGGTTCTCATATAATCTAAATATGCATCTTCCCCATCATTTAAAACAGTATACCCCACCATTATATCTTCAGCATTATTATATTTGGGCATTATAAATTTGTTCAACAACCAGACTAAAAAATCCCATCTAATATAATTAGCTCCTGATTTTGAATCATTTTTTTCATCATCTAGTACCTCCTCCCCTGATTGTTGTGAAAGATGACCTTTATTTATAGTAAATTCTTCTCCTTGTCTTATTATGAATTGATCTAATACTTCTTCTATTCTATCAGTTTCAGTTAATAATTCCTTAACCAAAGCAGAACTTTTTATCTGTTCATAGTTGTTTCCTAGTCTATCTTGTTCTACATAAGTAATAATATCATCATATACCTCATCAATAGTATTTGAGTATACTATTTCATCCTCTGGATCACCACCCTCTTTTCTTATTATTTTCCGTACTGGACTAAAGAAGTAACTATTTTCTAATTTAAGTGCCTCTTTAATGGCGTTAATATCCCCATCATGTTCGTCCCATAGTGTTACTACATCTTTTACTTGGTCTACAAAATTAAATTGGTCCTGTAGGTCAAAGTTCTTCTTCATTGCCGCTATTTTTTCCTGTAGATCTGTTGTCTTTTTGTCCAATGCATCATATTCATCTGTTATTGTTTTTTCCATTTTATTATCAATAACGTATAGTGAATCTTTTCCAGTTATCCCATCAGCTAGTTCTTGAAGGCCACTTACAAGATGAATTTTTTTAATAAAACGTGATTCGGCTTTATATTTATTTGCATCAAAATGTACTTGTCCTTCTTCTGTATTCATAGCATTATCCTCCTCCGCTTCATCTTTTTTTGCTATCAAATCATCATCTTTTTTAGTTCCATCTTCTAAAGATCGGGTGTTTGACCATTCTATTATACTTTTCATAAAAAAAGTAAAATCATCAACCTCTATTTTGTTTCCCTCCTCGGTTCTAGTTTGACGTCCTGATCTTGATCCTTTTAAAGAGTCTAATACTTCCCCCATAGCTATTATTTCAGTCTGACAATCATACCCCCCATCTTCTCTAGAAACTATTTCAAAGTTTTTTATTGTACCCATTAAACCATCATAATTTCCACCGGTTTCCTGTCTTCTATCTTTAATATAAGAGTGGATTTCTTGTATCCATGAATCACCATCAAAAAATTGTTCGCAAACGGGAAATGATGTTTTTCTTTTTCCTGAGTTGCTTATATAAGGTACCCACTGCCATTCTAATAAAACAGGGAATCCAGGTCTTAAATAAAGAAATTCTAATACTTCTAGTTGTCTTCTATTATGACAAACAAATTTAACTTTTCCCTCTCTTAAAGAACCATAAGCTGATTTTGTTCTAATTGAGGCATCTATAATACCCGGCATAGGAACTATACCATAACCATCTCCAGCATCAGAACGAATATGTGGATCTCCATATGTGTCTCCTTTATAGTTATTTCCCGCAGAAAATCCCCCTCTAGGTTTCATTGTTGTTTGGGGGTCATAGTGTTCCTGATCATCATCAGCAATCTGATCACCCCCATCCCATACTCCACCGGGAAGTTTTTCTCCTTTTTTAAAAGTTTTTACCTCTTCAGTATAAGTTATATTAGGTACCCCTCCTTCTAAGATCCATTCTCGAGCTAAGTTGGGTCCTCCAGCTTTTTCTATATCAGTTTCTTTAATTACATCTGAATTTATATCTACCCCCGAGGTCATTCTAAGAATACATTGACGTTCTGTGGTGTAGGTGTAAAAATTAGGATTTGCTGATCTGGTAAAATCCTGAGTGGATAATATACCTTCTCTTATCTTCCTTAATTGCGTTCTTACATAGGGGGCAAATGAGGCTTTAAATATGGACATAACTTATGAATTTAGGTTTTTCATTATTTGATATAAACGATCTATGGATTGGGGTATTCTGATTTCTATCCCCGGTTGTAAAATATAACTATCTCTTCTTATAACTCCTATATTGGCAGCTGATATAATCCACCAATAATCCACATCATCATAAAATTGATCTGCTAATAAATCTAATCTATCCCCCAAGTGTGTTGTTATATAAAGATCATAGGGGCTTAAGGGGATTTTTGGGTATCGTATATTTTTAAATATAAATACATCTTTTATGTGTGCTTTTTTTATATGTGATGGGTAAAATCTTTCTGCCATTTTATTTATTAATGAAGTATATTTTTAACTTTTTTTAATCCTTTTGATAATTTATTCAAAATATTTTTATTTGTAGCTTTTGCAACTTGTTCTCTAGATATTGTTTTTCCTTCCCCTTCATTTTCTGGAACTATAACAGGGTGTGGTTTCATCGTCCCCCCTAAAGGATATCCTTTAGTAGTTACAGTCTTTTTATCTAAAAATGGTTTTTGAGCTTCATTTGCATCTGATGTTGCACTCAAACTATACCATTTTTGTCCTTCGTTTAATGATACATCATTTATATGGGGTAATATAAATGGTTTACTTATACCTTTAGCTGGGGTAAAGTTGTGGATTGGTATGAATTTCATACTAACATCTAAAATATGAGGTAATTCTAACATATTCAAATCATCAGATTGATCTAATAGTCTAGTTTCCCAAGGGTATTCTTTATTCCATTTTAATCCTATACTAGATATTACTCCTGGGGTTCTAGCAATCCAATCTCCTACTGTTAGTCTTACATAAGGGGTCATCATTCTACTTGTAGAATAATCAGGAGCTGTTTGTGATACTAAGTAATTTAATTTTCTATATAGGGGCATCATCTCATGACGAGTTTGAGCAGCTATTTTAAAACTTATACTTATATCTCTTTTAAACCCTTTGTATGTGTAAAAAGTTTCTGGTCTACCATTATAAGTATATGAATTGTGGCTTGCTGCATAACTATCACTCATATCATCTAAAAGTGCTCTAAATACTATATAATCAGATTTATCAGGTGAAGCACTATTTATTGCTTCTATTCTAAATTTTATAAAATCTTTGGGTAATGTAGTAGTATCTAATTCTGATTTTTTCTTGGTAAATACATCTATCATATTGATTTTATCTGTTTTTGAAACATTATATACATTATATGTAGATAAATTCTCATCAGTTTGACGTATATAACCCCCATAAGCTACACCATCTGTAGCTACTTCTGAAAAATTACTGTCTGGGTCTTTCATCACCCCCGGATTACCTAAATCATATCCCGTATAATCCCATCCAGTTCCATCTCCTTCTCTTATATTATTCTTACTAGAATCAGGAAATTGTCTTCTCTGTTCAGTACCTATAACTTCTTCTGTTTCTTCATCTTCTATTTCAGTTGTGTACCCCGGTTGGAAAGGAAATTCAATTCCATAATTATCTATTCTAGTATTAGTATATCGTCCAATAAAAGTTCTACCTAATCCCATACCCGCACCAGGTCCCCCTCCATAAGAATATAATTCTTCTCCTCTTCCCCCTAGTTTATTTAAAGTATTATTAATAAAAGAACCAGCATCTTGAAGCCAACCTAAAAACCCACTTCCCCCCTCAGATGGAACCCCATAATGACCTGTTTTCTTTGATAATGAAAGTAATCTACTATTTGTTTGTTCTTTAAGTTCAGTAAAAGCTTCTTTAGCATAATCAACATAACCATTATGAAGGTAAGGTAGTACACCCTCCCTAGGTATGTGTAAATTAGATCCTAATTTTATTTGTGTAGCTGTATTTAAACCTAAATTCCATGTTGTTTGATTGGGACTAATATCTGTAATTTGGTTGAACATATCCTTAAAACTTAGCTGATTAGAAAAGGATGTGACTGGTTTGTTTGGTTTTGGGTTATTAGCTTGAAGTAATAATTGGGTTGAATTCCATTGTCTTCCTTGAGGGGTATCTAACCATTTATTAAATCTAACTAAATCGGTGTGTCTTCTATTATTATAAGTTGTTAATCCCCCTCTAACATCCGCATCTATTACATTACCCGTTATAATAGCATTTATTCCTTCATCTAAGGGAGTATGGTTAACTCCAACATTACCAAATTGTCCAAAGGCCCTTTGAATAAAAGGCTGTCCACTATCCCCTCCACCTTTTGTATCTCTTCCAAAAGGGATATTTTTTTGTCTAAACCCAAAATTACTATTACCATAGGGATTATCAAATATGGAAAGCCCAGCATTATTAAAAGTATTGTGGCTAGGATAATCAATTGATGCATCATTATTTATTACCCCTGATAAATCTGTAAGTAAGTTTCTTAATCCCATTTTTTTAAAATCTTGATCCTGGTTCTGGTTTGTTATTTAAGTAAGTTCCATATGATGGGTTTCCCCCATCTAAATCTAATCCTCCTGCAGCTCTTGATTCTTTTATAAACCCAAAAGAATTAGCAGAATTATGAACTGTTCTTGTACCATACCCATTAGTTAACATATGTTCATGTAAATCTTTATTTTTTATTTGAAACCCAGCAAATTGACCCCCATTTCCTACTCCATTAAAAAATCCATTTCCTGCTATATTTCCATTTAAATCTAACTCCCCTGGTCCTGCGGTTGTTGACCCAGGGGCTAAACCTGTGGGGCTATATTTATATTTATCTTCTAGTAATCTTTCGTGGAAATTTGAGCTTCTACCTTTAGTAAATAATCCCTGTTCGTCTTTGGTCCCATCTGAATCTAATGCTCCCCCTTCGTGTCCCCTTTCATTTTCTCCTAATACGGTTGTAAAAGTTCCGGGACCATGACCATATGTGTATCCTTTTGTTAATAAATGTACATGTAAATCTTCTCCTTTTATTTTAAGTCCTTGACCTTTTGTAGGTTTATTTATTTCATGAAAAAATTCTCCAGGTTTACCATCTAAATCTTGATATGGGGAACTTTGTGAACCCCCCGGAACATTAGCTAATGAATCTGGTTGTAGTGTAGAATCTTTACCTAAATCAAATGTAGGGGGTTGTAATCCATCCATATAATGAAGATCGGAATCTTCACTTATTAATAAATCTTCTTGCATTGTTGAATCTGGCCCCTTATCAAAAAGACCTTGTCCATTATCTACTCCTTCTAAATCTAAATTCGAGGATTGAAAGGAATTTTGTTGTAAAGTAGATTCAATTCCCTTATCAAATGAGGGTCCAGGTAATCCATTTAAATCAAAACCTTGACCATGTGCCGGAGTTCCTCTGTAAATTTCTCCTGTGTTTTCACTAATTATTTTTAATTTATCTAATAAATCTACCATGTGATCACCTGTTGGGCTGTTAAATGGAGAGTCAGAAACTTTAGGTAGTCCTCTTTCTGGAAATATTGTAAATCCTGGGTCACCCCCCATTCTATTGTACATAGAATCTGGTTGACCATCTAAATCAAGATCTACTGAACCCAATGAATCTTGTTGTAGTGTTGATCCTGGTCCTAAATCAAATTGAGCTCCCTCTATATTTTTTCCTATATGTTTATCATCCGTACTAGAATTACCTGCTGGTATTCTATCAAATATTGAGTTTTTATTTACTAGTGCCATAATTTTAATTTTTTATGTTAAACTTGTTCCATACCTATTAGACGTTTGGTGATCTCCACCCCACGCATTTTGATCTGCAGATGCCCATGGGTTATTTCTTACTGATACTCCTATCTGTGTATTAGCCATTGCTGTTGCCATTTTATCATAATCAATTGCTACTCCTCCACCACCACCACCTAAATTAGTTCCAGCGATAATTGTATCATCATTATTAAGCATTGTCATTTTCATTCCCCCCTTTGTTTTTGATATTATAGTATTATCTCCATAACCTGAAGGGGCTACTATACCATCATCCATCGTAGAATATACTGCTGCCCCTATGGCTGCAGTTATTACAGCTCCTAAAGCTAACCCCCCAAAAAACGATAAGGGACCAGCACTCATGGCGGCTGACCAACCTTTTGCTATTGCTTCTCCTAAGGCAGCTGATCTTGCCATTCTAAGAAGTTTAACCATTTTTCCAATTGCACTTACAACTTTTAAAATTCCCAAAACTAAAACCCCACCAAATATTACTTTTAGAGTTCCCATATTTGATGCCGCCTCCACTATCCAATTAACAAATTTTTCCATATGTGGTGCTATTTTATCTACAAATATATCTTGTAGTCTTAACATTGCTTCATTAAATTCTTCTTGTGCTGAAAGTTTTTCAAGATTTTTCGCTACATCTTCAGCTTCAAGATTTCGTTCTTCTTGAGTCATTGCAGCTAAATCAGCTTGTTTAAGTAACATATCTGACATTTGATTTGATGTCATTCCAAAAGCTCTAGCTAAAGCATCTTGTTGTAATGTATTCATTTCAGAAAATTCAGCAAAATCCCCTACATTAGCATTTATTTCTTCCATTAAGGCTACTTGATCTCCTGATAGGGCAGCTGCTCTTGCTCTTTCTAAATTAAGATCTTTACCTGTAAGTAATTCTGCTTCTAATTCTGCGTTTATAGATCCTTCAAAATCTAACATAGTTTTTCCTGCTGCAGCTATTGATTCAAGTTCTGTACCTAAAGATGCAGCTTTAGCTACTGCTTCAGCAAGGGCCGCTGGGTTAGCTCCTAATTGGGCTCTTATTTGTCCAGTGACTTTATTAGCATCTTCTAATACTTTTTTCATATTAAGACGCGTCTTGTGTTCCTTTTCTACAGCCATTACTGCGTCTATTTGGTTTAAGTAATTGCCTCTTATAGTCCCCCCTGTAACATTAGTTAATCTAGATAACTCACCTACTGCTTCAACAGTTAAAACTTTTGTTGTTAATAGTCTGTTTGCTTGTAATAAGGTTTCATCATCAAACTTTATAGCAGTCCCCCTAATATCATTTAAAGATTGATTGGTTTTTAATAAATGTCTAGAACTAGCTAATATATCTTCAGAATTATCTGAAACTGCACTTAAGTGATCCCTAAATGCTAACGCCTCCCCCCTACTTGCTCCTAAATTCTTTTGTAAATCAGTTATTTGAGTATTAAAGGTAAAAGCCATTTTAAGTATGCTTGCAAACATAGCTGGTCCTAAATTAGCCCATAGGCTTTTTCCAAGAGCTTCAGCTCCTGCTGCCCATCTATCCATCATATCATCTCCAGCATCCTCCATTGCAGCTAAAACATCTGAAGATTTAATTAAATCTCCTAAAAATGGGATTTTAGATATTCCTTTAAGTACACCTTTAGTCACCCCCATTTGTGAAGATAACTTTTTTGCTTGATCTAAGTCTTCTTTCTTTTTATCTGCTGCCTCTGTAGATTTTTTAATTTCTTCATCTATACCTGCTATTAAATCTTCTTTAGCCTCAACTTCGGATTCCATTATTTCTAATTTCATTAATCCTAAATTGTATGCTATATTTTCATCCTGTATGATGCCCCTTAAAATTTCAGACTCAGATTTTAAGCTACCTACTTTATCAGATGCTAATGTAGCTTGTTCTACAGCACTATCTATAGCCTCTTGAGTTAAATCTCTTTGTTCTGATTGGGACTCATTAATAGAAGAAGTAATACTTTTAACTGATGATAATAACTCTACTAATAATCTAGTTTGATCAACTATTTCAGCTCCTTGATTTATATCTTCGGGAGTCCATATTCCCCCTTCTGTTTGTTTAAAATCTGCCATTGTATTTTATATTACGTGTATAAATATGAAAAAAAGAAAGATATCGTGGATATCTTTACTTTTTAAAAATCATATGTTGAGGAAGGGTTGATATTAGGTCTTGAAGGACTAGTAGAGGTTGATTTTCCTTTATTTTGTGCTTTTTCCATTTTTTCATTTTGTTCCTTATTATGTTCACTTATTTTATTAATGTGAAATAATCTTAGCCAAGTTGGCATGTTGTATACTTCCGAGTGTATGAATCCACCGCCTCCATGGTACACTAAGTCGTGAATCTGAGCGAATAATATATTCCTATAGCTCGGCGTCAGGCCAAAAAAAGTTAAGACCCAGAGGTATTGCTACTTTTTTAAATTTTCCTCTTTTATCTTCATGACTAAACGATAAATCAACATCTGGTTGCATTTTCTTTATATGGCTTCTTAAATCTCGTGCATCTCTTGCTAACATAGTATTATCAACAAATTCTCGAATAGTTTTAGATTCATAATCTCCACCAACTGAAGAGAGTACATGTTTCATTCGAGTGGATAAGTCGGGTGATGCATTGTTGTTTATTTTTTTCAAACCTTTAAGTTCATTTGTAATAGCTTTTTCATTTTTATGTGTTAAAAGTTTAAAAGTTATTTCTACTTTGGAAGCAGGTAATGTAAAGGTGAAATCATTTCTTCCCTCTACAACTAGAGCTTCATCTAATGGTTTATCTTTTATTTCTGTTAGGTCTATTGTGATTTCTTTATCATTATATTGAAATTTATAATCCTTACCATATCCTAAAATACGAGCGGCAATTAATATAGCATTTTTATCCCCCACTAATAAATCATTATAATCTATAGGGGTAACTATAAGTGATTGTAATAGACTATCTATTACTGTTCCTTTTTCAATTAGGTTTTGATTTGTAAGAATATCTTCTTCTCGAGCAGTCATATATTTCATTTGTATGACCCCTTTAGAAAGTGGATTATCTTTGGGATAAAGTAAACCTTTTGAAGGTAATGTAACTTCCTCTGAGGGAAATTGTTGTTGTTGTTGTTTTTCCATAACGTTATTTATTTTATTAAAACTAGTTCAGATATACATATATGTAAAATAAAAAAAGCGCCAAAAAGAGGCGCTTTAATTTTATTGTATATTAGAACTTAGTAATTTAATATAGCATAATCCATTACTAATGTAATATTAATATTTGCTGGTGTTTCTGATTCCCAACTCATTTCTCCAAAATTAACATTTTGGATAAATGCTCCTTTTAAAATCCATTCTTCAACAACATCCCCTACAGGACCTAAAGTTTGGATATAAATATCTTTTTTATAAAAATCAGAATAACCATCTCTACCTGTAACTGCTTCGTGAGATAATCTGACCCACTCCATTACTGCTTGTGCCCCTGATGGTGTTACGGGGTCGTACATATCTATTGAGAGATTATCCCAATTTGCTTTACCTTTTAATTTTCTTTTCACATTAATGTGGTCAAGAACTACTTCTCCAAAGGTAACACTTGGTCTTGCTACTTTTTTAATTAAATATGAAGGAATGCCATCAACTACCATTAAGAACCTATTTTGTAATTTTGGTTCGAAAGCTGTGAACATCATGTCGTTTACGGATCTTATTGCCATCTTTTAGTTTGTTTTATTGTTCTATTATAAATATAATACTTTTAAATTTCTATGCAGGGAATGTTGCTCCCGTTGGTAACACATTAAAGTCAAGAATTATAAATTCAGCTGTTTTAGTTGGTTGTAAATAAATTGCACCTACTAATTGGTTTCTATCTATAACGTCTGGTGTGTTATTACTTTCATCCATTGTAACTCTAAAGGCATATAATCCTTGTCTTTGTTGTATTGATTCTAAATATGGGTTAACTATATTTAAAAATCTAGTTCTAGTTGCAATTGTATTTTGTTCAAATACTAAATATTTTGAAGAACTTGCAATAAATTTCTTAACTGTAATTAAT
>TARA_R110002167_G_scaffold12233_1_pt1 | contig 13333 bp, 10 predicted proteins | sample TARA_R110002167 | Tara Oceans TARA_R110002167 (sample SAMEA4398238) | marine metagenome | biome: Polar Biome; feature: [MES] marine water layer (ENVO:01000295) within the mesopelagic zone...; material: water (ENVO:00002006), including particulate matter (ENVO:01000060) such as...... | reverse complement strand
AAGGAAGATTGGGCTCCCCGAGTGGCTCAAGGTAAAAGCGTAGTCCTGGATCATGCGCTGAATGGGGTTAAGAGTATGCCCGCGCGTGGTGGGAATCCGACCTTGTCCGATGCAGATATAGGCAACGCTGTTGCCTATATGGTTAAAGAAGCTGGTCTGACGTTTGCTTCTGCCGCGACTGTTAAGTCTGCCGAACCCGCTAAACCCGCTGTCAAAAAAGTGGTAGCAGCGCCGGCAGTGGTCGCGTCTGCTGTTAAGTCTGTACCTAAGCCTGCCACTAAAATCTCCTTCAATCGCTTGATGAAATCAGCGGATGACTGGAATCCTGCGCCTGCTGAAGATGGCATTCATGATCCTGATAACGAAGGGACTTATCTGTTGCAGTCGCCGCGAGAGGGTATGGCTGGCTTTGCTAATAGTATTTCCGGAAATCGTGTGGACTGGGTGAAGACCTTGTCGGATGGGACTATTGCACCGCGCTACGACCGTATTGATCCTAACAAGCGCCCCTTTGTTATGGATCTTAATATTGTGCGCGAAGTGAAAGGCTCAATGCCTGATGTGGTTTACCCACATAAACAGCACACGGAATGGTTGGATTGTTCTAACTGCCACCCTGATATTTTTATCCCAAAGAAGGGTGCCAATCAGATCAGTATGGCCGCGATTTTACTGGGTCAGAAGTGCGGTGTTTGTCACGGTAAAGTAGCCTTCCCGGTGACAGAGTGTAAGCGCTGTCACTCAAGTAAGAAAAAGGCTGTCGGTTTTAAAGAGTAGTGATAATCAGCCGGCCACCTGAAGTGGCCGGTTTTTTTGTACTCCCGATATGCCGCTCGGCATAATTCAGCCGGTATTCAGGTTCAACCTGCGAGAATCCTTCCTATGAATAAAATTATTCTTATTGCTCTTGGAGCGTCGCTGATAGTTGGCTGTAAATCGGCGCCAGAAAAACCGATGACGGCTGCTCCAGTCAAACAGTCTGAGGCTGCGTTAACTGAAGTTGTTGCACCTAAAGTTACTACTAAGGTTATAGAGCCTGAGGTTATTTCAAATGTTGCGGTTCCTGAGCCGGTGGTGCGTGCTGCGAGCGCCAATGTGAAATCTGCAGAAGTGATTGCTGAGAGTAAGCCGCAGACGTCTTCTCATTCCATGCCAGTAATGAAGACCCAGGCGCCTAAGATGAGTCCGCAGATGGCGCAGATCCATAAGTTGATTAATACCTCATCAGGGGCTAGGCAAGTGATTGCAAGTGATAACCCAGAGGCGCATAAGTATCATCTGCAGGCGAAGGGGCTTTACGATCAGGCAGAGGCTACAGAGGACCAGGCGGCGAGTTCTCAGTTGCTGAGTAAAGCTTCGATGGCGATGTTTCGTGCGATTCGCTCAGCTTCTCCAGACTCCGTAATGGCTGAAAAACACCAGACGGATTACCAAAAGCTGAAGCGCTCGGTGGATACCTTTAAGGAGCAGCATGAGCGTATCAGTGAGGAAAAGGGTGCTGGCAGTGAGGGCGGTGCGCTCAGGGCTCAGGTGAATACAGTCGTTGCGGAGGCTGATAAGGCGTTTGCGGCTAAGGAGTATTCAAAAGCACAACTGTTGCTGCGAGAGAGCTTTGAAATGCTACGCAACTCGATAGAGTCAATGCGTGAGGGCGAAACGTTGGTTCGTAGTCTGGATTTTGCGACCAAGAAAGATGAATACGATTATGAGCTAGAGCGTTATCAGTCCCAGTTGGTGCTGGTAGATGTACTGTTGAAGGACAAGCGTGCGTCCTCTGCCTATGTTGCCAAGCAGGTTGATAACTATATCGCTGTGGCTGAAGACGCACGCGGTAAAGCTGAGAGCGCTGCTGCAGACGGCGACCATACAGCAGCTATTGAATTGTTAGAGGCTGCGCGCAAGCAAGTCGTGCGTGCATTAAGGACCGGAGGAATCTACGTTCCGGGTTGAGATACCTGTTTTCGAATATAGCAGAATACACGATTAGACTAATTCACGGTTATTCAAGTTGTGTACCTTCTGGTATATTCACTCGCTGCTCAAAATGAGCTATTTACGTAAAAATTGTAATAGGTTGAAGACTATGAAAAAAGTAATTGCATTTGCTGCTGCTGCGCTGTTGAGTTCTGTTGTTTTCGCTGCTGATGGCGAAGCTGTATACAACAAGGCTTGTGTGAACTGTCACGCCGTAGGCGTTGCTGGTGCACCTAAGACTCACAATGCTGATGATTGGGCGCCACGTCTAGCTGCGGGCATCGATGCGCTGGTTGCAAGCGCAACTGCGGGTAAGGGTGCTATGCCTCCTAAGGGTTTGTGCATGGACTGTACTGATGCAGATCTGAAAGCTGCTATCGAGTTCATGGTTAAGTAATGATACAGAGGGTGCTCTCGTCTGAGAGCACCCTCGCTTCTCTGGCTGTTAATTCAGTTTTCCTCGCGTAATGTCTTCGATTGATGGTTTTATTTTTTAGCATGGTTACTGTCTAAGCAGACAAGTCTTCTGCTTGATAGATAGCCATTTTGTTTATTGGTCGATTTATCTAGAATAACTCTTCGAGACTGCGTAGATCCTGTGCGTCATCGTCGTTGCAATCCGCTGAAGTAGCTAAACAGGTAGCCTCCTTTGCTGGGATATCGTGCTATACCCCTTCTCTGTGCGTCGTTGACGATGCTAGTCGTGTTCTTTGCGGTCTGGCGCTTGGGCGATATTGTGCATGCGAATGACTATCAGCAACAGCGTCACCAAGTTGGCCGTGATCTTAGTGCTACTAGGGCTAATCTTGAATCTGGGCTCAATGAACGCTTGACTCTGGTTCAGGGCTTGGCTGCATTCGCAAAGACCTTTATCCACTCAGGCCAGGACTTCACGGTAGAGGCGTTTCGTCGTTATGCGAGAGAGCTACAGGGGGGTATGTCCGGGATTCGTAGTCTCCAGCTACAGCCTGATGCGGTTGTTCGTTATGTCTATCCGCTAAAAGGAAATGAAGCGATAGTTGGCCATGACCTGCGTGCAGATCCTGACCGCAGAGATGCTGTGGATAGGGCTATTCTCGAGAAGCGCTATGTATTGGCAGGGCCTGTGCGCCTGATTCAGGGAGGTACCGCTTTAATCGGGCGGCAGCCTATATACCAGCGGATAGAGGGGCAGGAGCTATTTTGGGGGTTTGCGGCTATCTTGCTGGATCTTGAGTCTCTCTATCAGAGTGCCGGTTTTTTTGATCCGGGGATAAAAAATATTGTCTTCGCGCTTCGTGGTGTTGATGGCTTGGGTGAGCACGGGAAGGTTTTTTTTGGTTCCCCCAGTATTTTTGATCAGCAGCCGGTCACCGCCTTGGTGAGCTTGCCTTCAGGTAGCTGGCAGCTGGCTGCTGTGCCGGTCGGTGGTTGGTTGCTCGAGCCTGAATGGAAGTGGGAGTATCATGGTATTGGAGCACTGTTAGCTTTGGTTGCAGGAGTGCTGGTCTATGTGTTGATGAGCGCACCGGTGCAGCTGCGCATCGAGGTTAAGCGGCGGACTCAAGATTATCAGCAAGCGCTTGCCGTATTAAACCAGGAAAAAATGCTTATTAATGCATTGATCGACAATGTTCCTGATCTGATTTACTGCAAGGATAATCAGGGTGATTACCTTAGCTGTAACGTCGCTTTTGAAAATTATATTGGCCTTACGCGTGAGCAGTTATTGCAGCACCGGGATGCGGACCTGTTTCCACACGACCTCCCCTCGCATTTTCATGAGTTGGATCCGCAACTGTTAAAAACAGGCGTCAGCCAGCGTGCAGAAGAGTGGGTTACCTTTGCCGACGGGCGTAGCGTGTTACTGGATACTCTCAAGGTTCCTTTTGTTGATGAAGATGCCGCTGTCGTGGGGATGATCGGAATTAGTCGGGACAGCACTGAGCGCAAGTGGATCGAGCAGGCGCTCCAGGCCAGTGAGCGAAAGTATCGAGAGTTGATCGATGGGCTTGACGAGACCCTGTATAGGGTTTCACTGGCCAGCCAAACGTTCGAATTTATCAGTCCCTCTGCGCGTGATGTCTTTGGCTATGATGCCTGTTGTTTTACCGATCAGCCGGACTTCCTTCGGAGCATAATTCATCCGGATATGAAAACTGTTTTTAGTGAGTATTGGTATGCACTCTGTAATGGAGAGATGCCACTGACTTTCCAGTATTCGGTGATTGATTCTTCGGGCAGGCAGCGCTGGTTGTTACAGTCGGCGAAGGTGGTTTCTGATCAACAGGGGCGAACCATAGCTGTCGAGGGGATTTGCCGCGATATCACTGAAAGTCAGCGTATGCAGCGGCTTCTGGCAACGGTAAACCAGCATGTTTCAGGGGTTGTTGGAGAGGCGTTTTTTGAAGCGCTGGTCAAGGTGTTAGCCGATTCTTTAGAGATGGATTGCGCCATGATTACGCTGTTTGATGATGAGGTGATCACGGCTACCAGTGTTGCGATGGTTGTCGATGGACAGATGGAGCGCGCGTTTGTCCATGTGTTAGAAGGCGGGGCCTGTCAGCAAGTCGCCAGTCTTTCCTCCTGTGTCTTTCCTGCAAATGTGCAACGGCTGTTTCCTGGCGATAGCTGGCTGAAAAGCCAGTCTGCTGAAAGTTTTATAGGTACCCGGTTGGTAGACTCATCCGGTAATGTTGTTGGCGTGATGGCATTGACGGGGCGAGAGCCGTTACGTTATCCAGAGATGGCTACAGCGGTCCTTGAGGTCTTTGCGTTGCGCGTGTCTGCAGAGCTGGAGCGGATCGGTAGTGATCATCAGCTACGTAAACTGTATTGTGCGGTGGATCAGAGCCCGGTCGCGGTAGTGATAACTGACGATCAGGGTGCTATCGAATATAGTAATGAAAGTTTCAGCAGGATGACCGGATTTCTACGCGAAGAATTGATTGGTAAAAATCCCCGGATTCTCAAATCAGGCAAACAGTCGGATGCGTTTTATCAGCAGTTGTGGGGTTGTATAACTGCAGGTGATAACTGGCACGGAGAGTTACAGAATCAGCATAAAGACGGCTCTCTTTACTGGGCTGATTCATCGATCTATCCGATTCGTGTAGGCCTTGATGAGAAGAGTAATTTTGTACTAATCAGCATGGATGTAACCGAGCAAAAAGCCAAAGACAGTCGGTTGAAAATGGCTAGCACGGTGTTTGATACCACCTCTGAAGCGATTATCGTATCTAACTCGGATAACAAAATTCAGATGGTTAACCCTGCGTTTACTAGGATTTCCGGTTACTCCGCAGCAGAGGTGATAGGTAAAAACCCTGGGTTGCTCAGTTCTGGTTATCACGATGCCCAGTTTTATGCGGATATGAATACTGCACTGCGTACGTACAATCATTGGGAAGGAGAGATCTGGAACCGGCGCAAGAATGGAGAGATGTATCCTGAATGGCTGTCGATCGTACGTGTTCTCGATCAGTTTGGTGAGGTTGAGCAGTATGTGGCGGTGTTTAGTGATGCCTCTAAGCGTAAAGAGACGGAAGGGTTGCTATATAAGCAGGCAAACTTCGATCTGTTGACAGGACTGCCTAACCGAATGCTGGCGCGGGATCGGCTTGGCGCGGCATTAACAAGATCCAAGCGCCTGCGAACAGAAGTGGCGGTGCTGCACGTTGGCTTAAACCGTTTCAAATGGGTCAATGATACTTATGGCCATGATGGCGGTGATGCTCTGCTCAGGGCGACTGCCGAACGGCTAAAATTGATAGTTGGCGATTCGGATACGGTGTCAAGGCTCAATGGCGATGAGTTTTTGATCTTGTTGCCAGAGATTCGCACTAGCCATGATGCCGAACAGGTTGCAAGCGCCATCGGTCAGCGGTTGTCAAAGCCGTTTCAGTTGGAGAAAGGAGAGGCTTTTTTAACCAGTAGTATAGGTATCTCACTCTACCCGCTCGATGCCGAGGATGTGGCTGGATTGCTGCATCATGCGGATGCTGCGATGTGGCGTGCGAAAGAGAGTAGCGGTGACAGCTACTGTTTTTATACTCAGCAGATGAATGAAGAGGCCAAAGAGCGGGCTCAGCTGGAAAAAGATCTGCGTAAGGCCGTTGTTAATAAAGAGTTTGAAGTTTATTACCAGCCGTTGGTAAATATTGGTTCGATGCAGGTTACGGGTGCAGAGGCGCTAATCCGCTGGCATCACCCTGAAAAAGGCTTGGTGTCGCCGGCGCAGTTTATTCCGCTAGCCGAAGAGACTGGCCTGATCGTGCCTATCGGTCGCTGGGTCTTAGAGCAAGTTTGTGGATTGCTCAATGAGTGGCAGGATGATGCTGATCTATCGATTCGGGTTTCGGTTAATGTGTCGCCCAAGCAATGTTTCGGTGTTGATGGCATAGAGATCATTCGTGCTGTGATTCTCAACTCCAAGGTTGATACCAGTCGGTTAGTGATTGAAATTACAGAAAGCATGCTGATGGAGGATGAGCACTCGATGTCTGCGCTTAGGCAGATACGAGCGCTTGGGGTTAAATTATCCATGGATGATTTTGGAACCGGTTATTCATCGCTGAGTTATCTAAAGCACTTCCCTATTGATATTTTGAAAATTGATCGTGCGTTTATCAAAGATCTGCCGGGGGATAGTGGGGATGCTGCCTTGGTTGAGGCGATAGTAGCGATGGCACGTAGCCTCAAACTAGAGGTAGTGGCTGAGGGGGTGGAAACAGATGAGCAGAAGGGATTTCTGAAAACGCTTTGCTGTAACTACGTGCAGGGCTACTACTATAGCCAACCTATACCCAGGATCGCTTTTGAAACCTTCGTAAAACAGTATAATGCACCGCAGACATAAACTTTTCTCTGGTTTTAGTGTCCTACCGTTGCAGTGCGCTACGGTGGCGGTTAATTCAGGAATGACACTTTCCTCTCTTCGGTGAATATACACTATGATGATTTTCTTCTGGTCAATACTGGCCGTGTTGGTCGGGCTTGCGTTAGCGTTTATCTGGTGGCCTTGGTTAATTAAAAAGGCCCAGGTAAATGCAGCGTTATCCGAGGTTGATCGTAATCAGCTCAATGTTGATATTTTTAAACAGCGTGTCACTGAACTAGAGCTGGAGTTAGCTCAAGGTAATCATGATCAGTCAGCATTCGATGAATTGCGCGTCGAGTTGGAGCAAAACCTACTCCAGGAAGTTGATGAAGCATCTGCTAACTCTCCTAGAAACCAGACCCAGCAAGGTAGTATATGGGTCCCCTTGGCCATGACCCTGATGGTGCCTCTGCTATCTCTATATCTGTACAACCAGTTAGGTGCGAGTGATCTTCTGGATCAGCCTCAACAAGCGGCTTCAAAAACGCATCCTGAAACCGGGCATGACCTGTCGGGTATCGAAGCTCAGGTTGAAGCGCTAAAAGCACGTCTGGAAGCGGAACCTGGTGATTCTCAAGGCTGGTTTATCTTAGGCCGGACCTATTTGACCCTGCAGCGTTATCAAGATGCCTATTCGGCGTTTGGAAAAGTGGGCGAGTTGGTAGGCGAGCATGCCGAAATCATAAGCCAGCAGGCCCAAGCGCTGTATTTCTTCAACAATCACCAGATTACTGCCGGTGTGCAGCAAATTATCGACCGAGCGCTTGAGCTTGATCCTGAAGATCCAGGTACTTTGGGGCTGATAGGAATTGCAGCGTACGAGTCTGGTCAGTTTAAACAAGCCATTGATATCTGGCAGAAACTACTCCATAGCAATCGCCCTAATGTTAATCGTGAGGGGCTGTTGCAGGGGATCGATGATGCTATCGCTCAGTTGGCTCAGCAGGGTATCGATTATCGTCCACAGTCGTCTCCTGAGCAGGGAACGTCCGAAAGCGTCAAAGCGCTGACTGGCGCTTCTCTGAAAGTACTGGTTGAATTGGATAGCGCGTTAAAAGGAACCGTTACCCCTGAAACTACTGTATTTGTTTATGCTCAAGCAGTCACTGGACCCAAGATGCCACTGGCGGCAGCACGGCTGCAAGTACGCGATCTGCCTGCCCTGATAACCCTGGATGATTCGATGGCGATGGGGCCGATGGTTAAATTATCATCTGCTGAGCAGGTACAGGTCGGAGCGACAGTCAGTTTTTCCGGAACGCCTGGTGCTAAACCCGGTGATATTCAAGGCGTTGTGAGTCCTGTTCAGGTGGCTGGCAACGACGATCTGATCAAGATTCTTATCAACGAAGTGGTGAACTAAGTGGCATCAGCTATGGCCGATTTTCAGTGTTACAGAGGTGGTTTTAAATGAACCCTAAACGGAAAAAGCGGATGGTTTTCGTCATTGTGATCGTGGCTGCGGTCAGCGTTGCGGTCGGACTTTCATTGTATGCATTGAGTCAGAATATCAATCTATTCTTCACTCCGACACAGATCGCAGCGGGTGAGGCGCCTGTTGATCAGCGCATTCGTGCCGGAGGCATGGTTGTTGACGGTAGTGTGAAACGGGATCAAAAAAATCTTAAGGTTCGTTTCGGATTAACGGATCATGTTGCTAACGTGACGGTTGAGTATACCGGCATCCTGCCTGACCTGTTTCGCGAAGGCCAGGGTATCGTCGCGCAAGGTGCGATGAATGCGCAAGGCGTGTTTGTAGCATCTGAAGTTTTGGCTAAGCATGATGAAAACTATATGCCGCCCGAAGTTAAATTCGCTCTGGATTCAGCGGGTAAGACTGCAGACGGTGAGAATGTTGTCCCTCAGAATAGCGGAGGTTATTAGTAGATGATCCCTGAATTTGGTACGTTTGCACTGATCCTTTCGCTCTGCCTTAGTATTGTATTGGCGGTTGTGCCGTTGTTGGGAGCATCTTCGGGCAATATCCAGATGATGAGTTATGCTCGTCCGCTAGCTAATGGTGTTTTTGTCTTCTTAACGGTAAGTTTTTTGTGCCTGTTTTATTCTTTTTGGAGTGATGATTTCTCGGTAGTGTATGTTGCCAATCACTCCAATTCTGCGTTGCCAGTAGCTTTTAAACTCAGTGCGGTCTGGGGTGGGCACGAAGGCTCGCTGTTGCTCTGGTTATGGATTTTAAGTGCCTGGACCTTCGCGGTGAGCCTGTTTAGCCGGGGCATACCAGAGGAGGTCCTGTCGCGCGTGCTTGCGGTCCTAGGCATCATTATCGTGGGCTTCGGCTTGTTTGTGTTGTTGACCTCCAGTCCGTTTGCCCGGCATCTGCCCAACTTTCCGGCAGATGGTGCTGATCTGAATCCGTTATTGCAGGATCTAGGTCTGATTATCCACCCGCCCATGCTCTATATGGGCTATGTAGGCTTTGCGGTTGCGTTTGCGTTTGCTATCGCAGCGCTTCTGAGCGGCAAGTTGGATACGGCCTGGGCGCGCTGGTCGCGCCCCTGGACCAATATTGCTTGGGTGTTTTTAACCCTGGGGATCGCACTGGGAAGCTGGTGGGCCTATTACGAGTTGGGTTGGGGCGGCTGGTGGTTCTGGGATCCGGTCGAAAACGCCTCTTTTATGCCCTGGTTAGTCGGCACTGCCTTGGTTCACTCTTTGGCTGCGACTGAAAAAAGGGGTGTATTCAAGAGCTGGACACTGTTATTGGCAATCTTCGCTTTCTCCCTCAGTCTGCTCGGGACCTTCTTGGTGCGTTCGGGGGTGCTAACGTCTGTACATGCATTTGCATCCGATCCTACGCGGGGATTCTTTGTGCTGGTGCTGTTGGCGATTACTGTCGGAGGCTCCTTGCTGCTGTATGCGTTCAAAGCGCCCAGCCTGCAGAGTGAATCAAGTTTCCGATTGGTTTCGCGTGAAAGTTTTATCCTCGTCAACAACATTATTCTGACCGTTGTGGCAGTTACGGTATTACTGGGTACTCTTTACCCTCTGATTATCGATGCGTTGGGATTAGGTAAACTTTCGGTGGGGCCCCCTTATTTCAATGCCTTCTTTGTTCCTTTTATGAGCATTCTTACGGCCTTCCTCGGCGTCGGCATGTTGACCCGCTGGAAGCAAGCGAGTCAACAGATGTGGAAGCCGGTAATTATAATTGCGGTGCTCTGTATCATTGTCGGTATCGCCACACCGTTACTTTATAAGGGTGCCTTGGATTGGTGGGGCGCTCTGGGGGCTGGCTTGCTTGCCTGGGTTGTATTGGCCTCGCTGCGAGATCTTGCGGCTAAGCTGACTAACAAAACCGATAAATTAGCAGGGTTAACCAGCCTTCCGCGGAGCTATTACGGCATGATGCTGGCACATATTGGTGTCGGTGTGATGATCGTTGGGATCACGATGGTGACGCTGTACAACGATGAGCGTGATCTACGTATGGCGGTAGGCGAGACGCTGGTCGTGGGTGATTATAGCTTTACCTTCAAAGAGATGCGTGAAGTCATCGGGCCTAACTTCATCAGTGATGAAGGGGTGTTTGAGATGCAGATAGATGGCCGTGCCTATACTGAACTGTTGCCACAAAAACGCTTCTATACCGTCTCTAGACAGATGATGACCGAGGCTGCAATCGATCCTGGTCTGTTCAGAGATATCTACCTTGCACTGGGAGAGGAACTTGAAGATGGTTCCTGGGCAGTAAGGATACAGGTTAAACCCTTTGTTCGCTGGATCTGGTTAGGCGCGATCTTTATGGGTATGGGCGGGTTACTGGCCGCAACCGATAAGCGTTATCGTCGTAGCCGCTTGAACTTGGCTAAACAAACTGCGTGAATTAAGGAGTAATAGTCGATGAGTGTGCGTCGCGCGTTATTGTTTATACCTATAGTGCTGGCATTGCTGTTGGGTGTGTTTTTGTGGAAAGGGCTGTCGATCGATCCCAAAGAGCTGCCCTCAGCCTTAGTCGGAAAGCCTTTTCCTGCTTTTTCGCTGACAGCGTTGAAGGATTCGGACCGGTTGCTTACCGAAGCTGATCTGCCTAAACGGCCCTTGCTGGTCAACATATGGGCGACTTGGTGTCCCTCATGTAAGGTTGAGCATCCGCAACTGGTGAGTATCGCTCGCCAGGATGGGATTCCGATTGTGGGTTTGAATTACAAAGATAATGCGGAGGAGGCAAAGAACTGGCTGCGCCAGTACCAGAATCCTTATCTCTTTAATATTTTCGATCCGGAAGGAAAGCTGGGTTTTAACCTAGGTGTTTACGGGGCTCCTGAGACGTTTATTGTTGATGCTCAGGGCATTGTTCGCTATCGTCATGCAGGGCCGATTGATACTAAGACATGGAAAAAAATGCGTAATATCGTTCGCGATCTGGAGCGCCAAGGCTGATGGCTGTCGCTATTTCCTTGCATCTGCTAGCAGCAGTTTATTGGGTTGGCGGTATGCTGGTGATGCTGCTGGCAGTACGCCCTGCCGCCGTTGAACTGCTCGAACCGCCCTTGCGCTTACCGTTGCTAGCTGGGGTGTTGAGCCGTTTTTTTGTCGGTGTTTGGGTCTCGGTAGCAGTACTGCTTGTTACTGGGTTGTGGATGCTGTTTATGGTTTTTGGCGGCTTTGCTTATGCAGGTCTACATGTGCACAGTATGTTGTTGCTGTTCCTGCTGATGGCCGCTATTTATCTGTATCTGTTCTTGAGCCCCTATGCGGTATTGAAAGCGTCGCTTAAGGAAAAGAATTTTCCGCGCGCAGGGGTGCAAATGGGACGAATTCGTAAACTGGTGATGATCAATGCTTGCTTGGGGGTCACGACCGTTGTTGTAGCCAGCGCGGGTCGTTATCTGTTGATTTGAGCTGTTGTTTGCTTGGCGCTGGGGTATGTTTGAGTCCCAGCGTTTTTTGATCCGGCTTTAGTGGTCGCTAGATCTGAGTTTCTATTTAATCAGATAGATAGGCTGCTCTTGCTGATCTTGCAAGATAAGGTTTAATGCATCTTGATCTTGAATACAGCGCCCATTCGATGGCTTTAAACACCTGCTGCCGTCAGTCCAGATCGCTTCGCTTAGATCTGCGTCAACCAATAGGGTCTGCCGCATACTGGCGCCGGTCAGATCCGCATTACTCAGATCAACCCCGTTCATCTTAGAGCTGTCGAAGCGGGTTCTATGCAGGATGGCACCCTTAAAGGATGTTTTCTTAATGATATGTTCGGCGGCCATATCGGCATCGCTTAGATCGGCGTCGCTGAGATCAGTATTGCTAAAATCGACCCATCGAAGAATCGTATTGCTCAGGTCTGCCCGAGGCAGAAAACTATCAACAAAGCTGACCGCGGTTAGGGACGATTGACTGAGTTTTGCATCGGAAAGGTTACAGCGGGATAGATTGGCCCATTTCAGCAAGGTTTGATGCATGGTGACACCTGATTACCACGAAAGCTCAGCCAGCGCTCAGCGACTACACTTGAAGTAACCAGCTTAAGTGAGGGCATTGTGATGAAAAACAAAATTCAATTTCAGAAAGGTTACAGCTTGGTAGCGTTGATGAGAGATTACGGCACAGAAGAGCAGTGTCGCGCAGCCCTGTTTCAATCGCGCTGGCCTCAAGGCTACGTCTGCTCTCAATGCGGAGGCAGCAGCTACTGTACGCTGAAAACCCGCGCGCTCTACCAATGCAATTATTGTCACCATCAGCACTCACTCATTAGCGGTACGATTTTCGAGGCCACCAAGCTCCCGCTGACGACCTGGTTCTTGGCCATCCACCTGCTGACACAAGCAAAAACGGGACTCTCTGCCCTATCACTGCACCGGCAGTTGGGTGTGTCCTACAACAGCGCCTGGAGTATCAAGCAGAAAATCATGCAGGTCATGAAAGAGCGAGACGATAGCAAGGTACTGTCCGGTGTGATTCAGCTGGATGATGTTTACTGGGGCGGAGAGCGTCACGGCGGAAAGTCGGGAAGAGGATCCCCTAATAAGACGCCGTTTGTCACCGCGGTCTCTGTGAACGAAGAAGGTCATCCAATCCACATGAATATGAGTGTCCTTAAGGGCTTCCGTTCCAAAGAAATCGAGCGGTGGGCGAAACGTCATTTAGAGCCAGGATGCCATGTTGTATCAGACGGTCTGGCGTGTTTTTCTGCGGTTAAAATAGCAGGATGCCAGCATACAAGCATCGTGACAGGCGGTGGGCCGGCATGCGTGTCGCTAGCAGAGTTTACTTGGGTCAACACGATGATAGGGAATGTAAAAAACGCTCTCAGAGGCGCCTACCACGCAATCAACCACAAACATCTTCCTCGGTACTTAGCGGAGTTCTGCTATCGCTTCAACAGACGTTTCGAGCTGGATAGAATGTTGCCCCGATTTTGCTTCATTGCTGTCAGAACGGCTCCGATGCCTATTCGACTTCTTAGACTGGCTGAGGATTATGGGTAATCAGGTGGTGACATGGGCTAAATTTGAATCGCTGATGTTACTTGATGCCAAG
>TARA_R110002167_G_scaffold80217_1_pt1 | contig 13355 bp, 13 predicted proteins | sample TARA_R110002167 | Tara Oceans TARA_R110002167 (sample SAMEA4398238) | marine metagenome | biome: Polar Biome; feature: [MES] marine water layer (ENVO:01000295) within the mesopelagic zone...; material: water (ENVO:00002006), including particulate matter (ENVO:01000060) such as...... | reverse complement strand
ATGAATCAGAATCAGAATGGTTTGAGGAACTTATAAATAGTCCTGAAGTTTATATATTAAATGGCTTTCAAAGTGATATTCAATTTTCAGGAGTTTTAACAATACCTGCTATGAATCAATACGTTACCCCTGTAAGACTGACAACATCTAGCTATACTAAAAAGACTATAGCAAACGACAAGGTTATGCAGTATACATTTGAGGTTGAAAAAAGTAAAACACTTAGAACACAAGCAGTATAATGAGCGTTCAATTAATAGTATATCCACAGAATAATGACGGAACTTATAATGTACTCTCAGGTTCACCCACCGAATTTTTAGTTAATGGTATTACTTTTAATGGATTAAATTCTACAGCAACTTATCAGAGTAATGGTAATTATCCACCATATCAAGATGTACTTGACAATGCTCCTGCTTCTATTCCTAATACGTGGTATAGATTCAGAGTAGATGGTGTTGTTGCTTATCCTTTAGAAGCATCTGGTAACTTAGTTCTAGACTCTATAGCAGGACCTGCTACAGCAACTGGTGTTTATCAAAGACTTACAAATTTAACAATAGGGGCTACATATAATATAACGATAAATTCAACTGCTCCACCATCAACAGGTTTTATTTCATTTATAATAGCTGATGGAAATAATATTGTATCAACAGGTGGTAGTTTAGCAACTAATACATTAATAGCACTTGGTTTTGTAGCTACATCTACTGACCCTACAATAATGTTTGCTTTTTCTAGCACTCTTGCCGGTACAATGAATATAACAAGTATATCAATTCAACCTGTTATAGGTGCTGTATCTTCAGGAGCAACTAATGTTTTAGATAATGGTCAAGTTATTTTAGACCTTTATGAAGATGAAGATTTACCTCTGACATTGTCAGTAGATAATTTTAAAAATGTAGCTGAGAAAGTACAATCATATTCTAAGGCTTTTAAACTTCCTGCAACAAAAAGAAATAATAGAATATTTGACCAAATGTTTGAGATAACAAGGTCATATGATGGAGTTATATTTAATCCTTATCAAAGAACTCAATGCGTTTTAAAGCAAGATGGTTTTATTTTATTTGAAGGATTTTTAAGACTCTTAGAAGTTACAGACAAAGAAGATGAAATAAGTTACAATGTAAACTTGTATTCAGAGGTTGTAGCTTTAGCAGATTTTTTAAAGGACAAAACTATTGCTGATATAAATTTGGATGAATTAGAACATCCATATAATAAGACACAAATCAAGTATAGTTGGAATGATGGTACAACTGGCATAACATATCCTAATCCTAATACTTCAGGTTTTAGAGATGCATACAGAACAGTAAAATATCCTTTTATTGATTGGACGCATCAATATACTTTAGATGGCGATGGCAAGCCTGAACTACCTAATTTAGAAAGTTCATTTAGACCTTTTATTAATGTTAAGTATTTGGTAGATAGAATATTTCAAGATTCACCATTTACATATACTTCAGAATTTTTTGATGCTGATGACTTTGGTAATTTGTATATGGACTTTAATTGGGGAGGAACAACAATGCCAGTAGACTCAAATACATTTTCTGCAAGTTGGAAATATTCAGGAACTCCATACCCTGGAGATGGTTCTTTTAAGATATTGCCTTTAATACCTGAAACGCTAGCAGGAGGTTTTCCATATTCTGTTGTTCCACCTAATTATAATACTTCAACTTATATTATAACAGCAACAACAGATAATGAAATTTATGAAATTAGTTACAGATGGGTTTTTGAAACAAGTTTATCTAGCGGTTCTGGAGTTGGTCAATGGGTTCATACTGAAGCAGGGGGAGCTGTTAATATTATTAATAATGCTAATTTTTTAATTAGTTCGCTCTTTGGTCATTATTCTGGTAATTTAGTAATTGCTTTAAATACTGGAGATACATTACAAGCACAATTTTATTCAGCCGCTTCTACTCAATTAAAACAATTATCAATAAGTAGGTGTACGTTTGTTGTTTCAAGCGCAACAGTAACTTCTAGCGCACTTTTAACTTCAAGAGGTGAATTAAAACAATGGGAATTTTTAAAAGGATTTATTACAATGTTTAATTTAGTAACGCTTCCTGATGAAGATAATCCTAATAATATTAAGATTGAACCCTATCAAGATGTATTTATAACTCCTGCATTGACCACACCACCTTTAGACTGGACTGATAAAATAGATGTTTCAGAAATGAAATTAACTCCTTTAACCGATTTAAAGAAAGACACTATTTTTAAATTTGTAGAAGATGATGATGACTATAATGTTAATCAGTATAAATTTGCAACAAATGGCTATATGTATGGAAGTCAAGAATATATGACAACAAATGAATTTAATATATTAGAAGGAGAAGAAGAAATAACTGCAGAGCCATTTGCAGCTACAATGGTTAGACCTTTAATGACACAATATTTTGATTTAATTATTCCTACAATTTATTCAATGGATGATAGCGGAGTTTGTGAGCCTTTTGACAATGCGCCAAGAATACTTTATAATAATGGAGTAAAAGATTCAGGAACTTCTTATGATATACCTGCTCAAAATGGAGTTGTTGGAAGTGCAGCAGAAACAGACTTTTTGCAGTTCAGTCATTTATCAGATGTTCCTACAGTAGTAACAACACCACCTGCAACATCAGACACTAGAGATTTTCATTTTGGAATATGCCAATTAGTTAATGGATTAGGAACGCCAACTGCTAATAATCTTTTTAATATGTATTGGCTTCCGTACTATTCACAGCTTTATAATCCTAATACAAGAACTATGGTCATTAAAGTAAATCTAACTCCAGGAGACATTAATACGTTTAAGTTTAATGATACAGTCTATATTAAGAACCGAGTCTTTAGAGTGAATAAAATAGATTATAAACCTAACGACTTAGCAACAGTCGAATTTATACTTATACCATAATGCCAAGAATTACAAACTTAATACCATTTATTACAGGATTTGATGTCAAACCTAATATCATTTCTGTAGATGGTAATGTTACGTTTACAGATGGAACAAATGATGTAACGCCTAACCAATTACAATGTGAAGCGTATGGATATACATACAATAAAAATTTGGGAACGTGTTCAGCTTTTACTTATAACACAAGTATTGATAGTAACGTAGCTAATATTAACAATAAGACATACGGCTCAGGAAATTCAACTCAAACAGGAACTAACAATACCCTTATAATGGGAGAAGATAATACTATTAGAGGTATATCAAGAAATAGTATTGTTACAGGAAATAAAAACGAAATAGCAAACGGAATAAACAATGCAAACGTATCAGGAACTTCAGGTGAAGCAACAGCTGATAATTCTACAGTATTAGGAGGAAACAATCCAACAGATGCTTTAGGAAAAAGGCAATCAATTAGAGTAATGTTTGGAAAACAAACTACAAGTGCTTCAACATTAGCAAGTAATTTAAATAATACTGCTGCTAGTTTCTTTGAAATACCTGAGAATACAATTTTATATTTTCACGCAAGCTGTCTAGCAGTTAGAGTTGGAGGCACAAGCGGTTCAGGTGCGGTAGGTGATTATTGGTCAGCAATAGAAAGAGGTGTAGCTATTAACAAATCAGGAACACTTAGCATACAAAGAGAAAGGGATGTTATCAAAACTTCAGGAACGACATCAGGATGGGTTGCAAGTGCAGCAGTATCTGGAACAACTTTTAGAGTAAATGTTAGAGGAGCAAATAATATGACTTTAGAATGGGCTTGTGATGTAAAATTTACACAAATTAAAACAGGGGTAACTTTATAAAAATAAAAAAAGTATGGCTGAAAAAATAGTAATAGAAGCAGAGGTTAAATCTAATATCGGTGATTTAAATAATGAAGCAAAAGATGCAGCAGGAAACTTTAAAGTGATGGGGTTTTCTTTAAATGGAGTTAAGAAGGGATTAGCTTCAGCAGGAAAGTCTGCAAAAATGATGTTCGGTACTATGAAGGCAGGTTTAATTTCATCAGGAATTGGAATTTTTGTTATAATGATTGCTAGTCTTTTCGCATATTTTAAAAATACAAAGAAAGGTGCTGAAATGCTTGAGAGAGCAATGGCAGGAATGGGAGCAGTTGTAAGTGTAGTAACTGATTTATTTTCTAGTATGGGAGAATTAATTGTCGGTGCATTTTCTAATCCAAAAGAAGCAGTGATAGGTCTTTGGGAAGCTATAAAAACAAACATCGTTAATCGTATTGATGGTATAATAATGCAGTTTAAAGCATTAGGAACTATTATAAAATCTGCAATGTCTTTTGACTTTGATGGTGTAACCGAAGGTGCGAAAGAATTTGGAAAAGCAACTATTCAAATGGCAACTGGAATGGATGAAGTACAACAAAAAGAGTTTGCAGATACAATTAAAGGTATTGCAAAAGAAATGAATGATGAAGTCAGTGCAGCTATGAGGCTTAAAGGAATGTTACAACAGCTTAAAGATGAAGAAAGAGAATTTAGCAAAGTAAGAGCACAGACAAGACAAGATATCCAAAAAGCAAGATTAGACGCTTTAGATGAAACGAAAACTGCTAAAGAAAGATTAGATGCAGTACAAAAAGCTAATGACTTAGAATTAAAAACAACTGCTGACGTTTTAAAAATGCAAGAAAGAAAAATTGCAATTCAAAAAGAGCAAATGTCATTATCTGAAAATATGGGTGAAGACTTAGATGAACTTGCAGCTTTAGAAGTTGGTTTAATTGATTTACAAACTGCATCATTCCAAACTCAGAAACGTCTTGCAACTGAAATGGAAACATTGAAGAATGAAATAGTAGCAGCGGACAAAGCAAGAGCCAAAGAAAAACAAGATGAAATAGATGCTGAATTTGACCTTATGATTGCTCAAAATGATGAATGGAATAAAGAACAACAAAGAATAAGGAAAGAAAATTTAGCAGAAGAAAAAGCAGCAGCAGAAGAATCAGTAATGATTGAGAAAGCAGCCGCCAACGCAAAAAAAAGTATACGAGCTGCAAACATATCTAATATTTCATCTGGAATAAGTTTAGTAAAATCCTTAGCAGGTGAGAATAAAGCAATACAAGCAGGAGCAATAATTGCTGAAAATGCAGTTGGTATTGCAAGAACTATAATCTCTACACAAGCGAGTAATGCAGCAGTAATTGCAGAGGGGGCAGCTTTAGCAATTCCATCTGCGGGTGCATCAGTTGCCGCAGCTAGTGCGTTAGTAGCTTCTAATAATATTGCAGCAGGTATATCGATAGCAGCTTCAGCGGTTGCAGCGGCACAAGGTCTATCTGCTTTAGGTGGTGGAAAAGGTGGCGGTGGAGCAAAAGCACCAAGTGGAGGAGGAGGAGGAGGAGGAGGAGGAACACCTGCACCTCAAATGATGTCAGGTGAATTTAACTTATCAGGAGGAGTAGAACCAGAACCAGTAAAAGCGTTCGTACTTACTGATGAAATGTCGAATAGTCAAAACCAACTTGCAAATATTAGAAGAAGGGCAACAATCTAAATATCAAATAAAAATTAATTAAATCTATTATATACTATGCCTTGTGAAGAATGTGAAAACGGAAAATATAAATGGGGAAAGACTGGTTCTTGCTCCTATGATACTATAGCTGAATGTGAAGCTGACAATAAAGACTATTACGAAAAGACTACCTCAATTGTAGAACTTGTAATAGATGAATCAAATGAATCTTTGGCAATTGACGCTATAAGTCTTGTGTCAGCTCCTGCTATAGAAGAAAATATGGTCTATATGAGTAAAGCTAAAAACAACTTAACTTTAGCTAAGATAGACACAGAAAAACAAGAGATTATCAGCCCCGCACTAATCCCTGATAAAAATATTTACAGATATGACGCTGAGACGGATTCTGATTACTATGTATATTTTAGTAAAGATACAGTAAAGAATTGTGCTTATAGTTACTTAAAAAATAACAATCACCACAAAGCAACATATCAACATAAAGACAGAGTATCAGGCGTTTTAACAGTTGAATCTTGGATAATTGAAGACCCTGAAATGGATAAATCTACACTTTATGGTTTTAAATTAAAAAAAGGTACTTGGATGGTCAAAATGTCTATAACAAATTCTGAGTTATGGGAAAAGGTGAAATCAGGTGATATTCGTGGATTATCTATAGAAGGTTTTTTCACTTCAAAATATGAAGCTATGCAAAAAGCAGAACCAACTGATGAAGAAATATTAAAAGCATTAAACGAAATAATCACAAAATCAAACAAATAATAAAACTTTCTATTATATATAGAACCTAAAAAACTAAAAATGGATATAAAAGAACAAATATTAGTGGCACTTGGCTTAGATGCTAAGGTAAAATTAGCGTGGCAGTCAAAATCAGAGGATGGTGGAACTATTTTCGTTTCAACAGCTGAAGAATTAGCTGAAGGCGTGGACGTTAGCGTTTTAGTAGAAGATGGAACGACAATTTTACTTCCAATAGGCACTTACAAAACTGATACTGGAGTTACTTTTAGAGTAGAAGAAGAAGGTATTGTTGCTGAAGTTATGGAATCTGAAACTGAAGAAGTAGTTGAAGAAGAATTAGCTGAAGAAGAAGAAGCTGATGTTGCTGATTGGAGTGGTATGGAAAAAAGAATTGAGAACCTCGAAATCGCGGTTGCAAAACTTAAAGAAGATAAAGATGGTGGTGATGATGAAGTAGAAGAAATGGCTGAAGAAGTTGTTGCTCCTTCTACAAATCCTAAAACTATTACAACAAAAGAAGTAAAGGAATTTTCAGCAGAAGATGAATTAACAAAATTAAAAGCAGAAAACGAAAAACTAAAAATTGAGTTAGCAGAATCACCTGCATCAGCTCCTTTAGATACAAACAAATTCAGCTCAGACAAAAATACTGTTTTATCTAAAAGAGATTATGGAAGATTATCTAGCAAAGATAAATTCCTGCACGACTTAAGAAAATAAATAATTAAATAATAAGTAGAGATAACTCTACATAACTAACTAAAAAACAACAAACTATGGCGTTTACAGTAAATTCCGCATTTGCGGGCAAGGCAGCAGGATTTTATATCTCAGCAGCACTTCAACAAGCAAACTCACTAGAGTATATAACTATGATTGAAAATATCAAGTTTGCATCTAATATCCAACAAATGTCTTTAAATGCTGATGCAGCAGGTGGAGGTGTTGTTACAGCAGCAGGTTGTGATTTCTTAAATTCTGGCGACCTTGACTTGACAGAAAAAATTCTTTCTCCTACTAATCTTCAAGTAAATATGCAACTTTGCAAGTCTGTACTTTTGGATTCTTGGGAAGCTTTACAAATGAGAGCAGGAGCAGGAGCACCACCACCTGCATCTTTTGATGACTATGTAATTTCTTATTTAGGAGAAGTAATTGCTAATAATGTAGAATCTAATATTTGGGCAGGTACTCAAAATGCAGCAGGAGAGTTTATCGGATTCACAGGTGCAGGAGCAACAGGATGGTTAAGAGCAGGAAATGATGCAACAGTAGTACAAGGAGTTTTAACAGGAGGTGCAGGTGTAGCTCCAACAAATGCGACAATTATTGCTGATATGGAGGTAGGATTAGATGCTATGCCAACAGGAATTATTGGTAAAGAAGATGTTTATGTATATATTAACCAAAGAAATTACCAATTATACATCCAAGCAGTATCAGCTTTAGGTTACTTAAATGCTTACAATATGCAAGGTGATTATGAGCCAAGAATTAATGGTTACAGAATTGCAGTTTGTAATGGTTTACAAAACGCAGCAATCGTTGTAGCTCGTAAGAGTTCACTATTCTTTGGAACTGACCTTTTAAGTGATACGACTAGAATCCAGACCTTGGATATGGCTAATTTGGACGGAAGTGATAATATGAGAGTTGTTGCTCGTTACTCAGCAGGAACGCAAACTGGAGTAGGAGCTGACATTGTACTTGTATCATAATTAAATAAAAACGGAGACGGAGGGTGTCAAAGCCCTCCATCTTTATAACCAAAAAAAAATATAACCAATTATGGCTTGTGGAATATTAAGTAAAGGTAGAGGTCTCGATTGCAATCGCATTTCGGGCGGAATTAAATTCGTATATTTCGGAGTTTACGACCAATTTGATGCACCTTTAACAACAGTAGGATTAGTACAATCAGCGGGTGAAGTTACTGACTTAGAAATGAGTGCAAACGATTTATACAGATACACTATGCCTTTAGGTGTAGCAAGTCTAACAGATACTATTGTAGGTAGTAGAGAGAACGGAACGTGCTATTTCACGCCTTCTTTAAGTGTAATTCTTAACAGACTTACAAAAGAGGACCAAAATCAAATTAAGCTCCTTTCAGCGACAAAAGTAATTGCTTTTGCTCAATTAAACGCAACTTTACCATCAGGAAATGACGTGATAGTGTGTTTAGGAGCTTCTAACGGATTAGAACTTAATGCAGGTACTATGGATAGCGGTGCTGCTTGGGGAGACAGAGGAGGTTACACTCTTACATTTGACGGAATCGAGGCTTTACCATTCCCTATGGTAGCAGATTATACGACAACACCATTTGATAATGCAGGATTTACATTTGGTGCAATAGTAACTTCTTAATTAGTTTCTTTTATATATCTTAAAAAGGGGTAGCTTTATAGTTACCCTTTTTTTACAATTAACGAGGGTGGTGCAGTTCGACTGTATATAGAGAAATCTAGCGTTCGTTATAGGAATTAGGAGGCTTAGGCTTCCTTTTTCCTTTATTAACCAAACAGAAACCAACTTTTTCTATTATATAGTATGATACAAGGTTTTACTGCAACAAACATAAGTGCTGAAGTAAGTACAGAAGATAATAGAATAGACACTACAGTCGCTAAAACTCAGATTAGATTTTTAGTAAAGTTTATTAATGACCTAGATGGTTCTATTGCATATGTGTATCCAAATTCAGTAATTTATGAAAGATATACTGGAATGAGTTTTATATATGAAGCAGTATTAACATCAGTTGATTTATATTCAGCTGAGATACATCTTTTACCATCAGGACATTGGAAATATGAAGTTTATGAAGTTAGTTGGATAGGAACTGTTGGAGTTGCTTTTGGAACTGCACCTGCTAATGAAACTGATGTATTACCTGTAGCTGATACAAACGGAGTAGTACAAGGAATAGTTACTAAAGGGATTTTAAACTTAACAGAGAAAAAAGGTACTGAGCAGGTACAATACACGCAACACGAAGCTCCAGACAGTCCTAATTTTGTATGGTATGGAGAAGACATTGTCTTATGGAATCCTGCTGATGAATCTTCTATTGTAGCTTTTTATAAAAATAAAACTGGCATCACATTAGAATCAGGGAAAGTAAGCGTATGGAAAGACAGCTCAAGTAACACAAATGATATGTCTAAAGATGTACCAGGCAATCAACCTGGATATACTGCAAGCACAGGTGGTGTTATTTTTGATGCTTCAACTTTTACTTTTTTAGAAGCAGAATCATTTACTTTAGCAACAGAATTTACAATTGGTTTTAAATTAAAAGCTACTACCTTTACTGGAGCAATTATTAAAGACCATCCAACTGGTGGATTAACTAAAATTAGCTTAGGAGGAAATACTGGAATATCTGTACAACCTACAAGTGGTCCTGGTGCTGCTTTTACTACTACAACAGGAAATTGGGAGGATGCGTATGTGGTTATAACTAGAGATTCAGGTAATCGAATTTCTTTAAATGTTAATGGTATTTTACAAACAGTTACAAGCACTACTCCAAATTCTTTTATATTTCAAAGTATGGGTGATTTATTAGATGCTAGTATTTTTGAAATACAGATATATAATTCAACTTCACCTACTTTAACTGCAAACATAAACGAAAGACTTTCAAACTTATAAAATGGATAAAATAATATCAGTAGATTTAAGCACTTCAACAGCACCAGTCATATCGGAACAAAGGGGTAAAGACTGGATTTCATATGGTGATGCAAGTGGACAATGGGCAAACCTCTATCCACAATTTTTAATTGACCTTTATTATTCTAGTTCTATAACTTCTGCGATTGTGAACGCTACAGCTGAAATGATTAGTGCTGAAGACTTAGTGATAACAGATGAAGAAGATAGAGATTTAGAAGCTAGAGTAAAGCTACAGAACTTTATGAATAATGCTAACGGAAATGAAACTTTACACGAAGTATTAAAAAAAGTAGCATTTGATTTTAAATTACAAGGAGCATTTGCTCTTAATATAATATGGTCAAAAGATAGAACACAAATAGCAGAAATACATCATATTCCAGTCGAAAAAATTAGGTGTGAACGTCCAGATGAATTAGGTAAAACTAATGGTTACTATGTTTCAGGAGACTGGGCAAATACAAGAACTAACAAGCCTTACAGAGTACCTGCTTTCAACGCAAATGATAGAACATCACCAAATCAAATATTATATTCTGGACTTTATAGTCCAAATATGAACTCATATTATACTGCTGACTGGGTTTCTTGTGCAAATTGGTGCTTAATAGATTCTAAAGTTTCAGAATTTCACCTCAATAATATAAGCAACGGATTTACTGGAAGCTTTATGATTAGTTTCGCAAATGGAATTCCGACATTAAATGAGCGTCGCCAGATAGAACAAAGTTTAGAATCTAAGTTTTCGTCAGAAAAAAATGCGGGCAAATTCGTGCTAACTTTCAGCGATGACAAAACACGAGTTCCTGAAATAACTTCTATTAGTCCATCAGATTTAGACAAACAATTTTTAGCACTCCAAGAATTACTCACTAGCAACATTTGCTCAGGAAATAGAATTACAAGCAAGACTTTAATGGGGTTAGATTCAAAAAATGGATTTTCAAGTAATGCAGACGAATTGAATTCTGCCGCAAATTTTTATCTTAATACTGTGATAAAACCATTCCAGGGTCAAATATTAAAAGTCTTAAGTAAAATATTTAAGATTAATAATATGGATATGCCTGTACAGTTCGTACAGCTTAAACCAATAACAACTAAGTTCACTAATCAAGATTTAGCAGCAGTTTTAACACCTGATGAAATACGTGAAGAAATGGGTTACGCACCTTTAGATGTTGATGTAGAAGTAAGGGAAGACTTTGCAAAGGTTGGTATGATTGATGGAAAGCCTGTTTTTGATACCATAGAAGAAGCCTTAGCTAGTGCAAAGACTTTAGGGTGTGAAGGGTATCACGAACACGAATATGAAGGTAAAACGGTTTATATGGCTTGTGAAGGGCATACAGAAGCAACAGAGCTTTCAAAGTTCATTGAGGAGTTTGGTGAAGATATGCCTAAAGGATATGAAATTTTAAGTGAAGAAGAAGCTGAAGATGAAATTGAAGACTTTGATTTTGAAAATGAATTACATTCTGAATATTACCAATTTGCTAGTACTGGTTCAGCTTATCCAAACAGAAAGTCAGGGCAAGACCAAAAGAGTAAGCAAAAAAAATATAAAGATGACATTTATAGAGTGCGTTACAGATACACAGGAAGCCTAACAGGGGAAAGAGAATTTTGTAAAAAAATGACTAATACAAATAAAATATATCGTAAAGAAGATATTATTGCTATGGGTAAAAAAGCAGTAAATCCAGGATGGGGTAAGGGTGGTGCTAATACTTATAGTATTTGGAAATGGAAAGGCGGAGCACTGTGTGAGCATAAATGGTTCAGAATCATACTAGTACAAGAAGGAAAGAAACCTAAAAATTCAGATAAAATTATAACATCAACTCAAGCAAAATCAAGAGGTATAAAACTACCTAGAAACGCAAAAGAAGTATCGGTAGCTCCACACGATATGCCTAATCACGGATTTGTAAATCCAGAATTAATAGCTAAATATAAAAATGTAACCTAATGTCATACGTATTATTCATATCAGAAGCCAAATTAAAGGAATCAACTGCAATTAATTTATCAGTTGATGTCGATTTGCTATTGCCTTATGTCCGTCAAGCTCAAAAGCTATGGTGTGAGACTCGACTAGGCACGCCATTAAATAATAAATTAAAAACCTTAATATCAACAGGAACTGTCGGTGCGGTTGGTAATGAAGCATACAAGACATTACTAGATGATTACATAGGGGACTTTTTACCCGTGATGGCAATGTACCACGCCATTCCGTTTTTACGTTTTAAAGTGGAGGCAGGGAACATATATAGCAAAACAAGTGAAACTGGAACTGCTTTAACAACTGAAGAAGCACAGCATTTACGTGAGGAATGTAAGAATACTGGTGAATATTATTTAGAGCGAATGATAGACTATATTTGTAACAACAATTCTAGCTTTCCTGAATATGGTACTTCAACTGGTTCAGATGTGGATGCAACAAGAGTAGCCTTTTACAACGGAATGAATCTTGAAAGACCAACTCAGCAAGGAACAAAACTTACATTAAGAAACTTTTTAAATGCATCAGATTAATGAAGAAACACTACAAACCAAAATTAATTAATATAACTAAGCTTAAATCCTACTTGGAAAAAAAGCCTAAAAATAAAACAAATGCAAGACAGTATACAAGTAGGATTAGCAAATAGTACAGCAATAGCGTTTAGTGTTGGTCAAGCTAATCAATTTTTAACTTTAGTTTCTTTAATACTAGCTATCGCTTTTACGATTTACAAATTCATTAAATATGAAAAAAAAAAATGATAAATCTTTTAATAATTCGTGATACATTTACTGATGAATCTACAATCGGAGAATTATTTTTAAATGGTGAAAGACTTTGCGACACTTTAGAAAACCCTTGGCTAGATAATCAAAAAAATATTAGCTGTATTCCAGTAGGTAAATATCCTGTAAGACTTAGACTTGCAAGAGAATCAGCAACAAAAAACTATTTACATTTATTAATTCAAGATGTTCCAAATAGAAACTATGTATTATTCCATAGAGGAAATACTAATGCAGATACACAAGGATGTGTTCTAGTGGGGCTAGGAAGCCAACAGGACTTTGTTAGTAACTCTGTATTAGCTATGGACTTGTTAATGAAAGAAATAGTTAATTTAGGCGGTGAAAATATTAATTTAATAATCAAAAATAAATAATTATGAAAAAGTGGTTAATCTCAACGATGTTTAAATCAAAAAAATTCTGGTATGCAGTAGCTTCTATTGTCGTTCCTATTATTGTTACTTATTTAGGAGTAGATGAAGAAACAGCAACTAAATTATTTTACGCAGCTATAGCCCTAGTATTAGGACAAGGTATTGCAGATAGTGGAAAAAAATAACAGATACAGACTAAAACCTCACGAGGTAGCTGCTATTCAGAAAATGAGAGAAACGGA
>TARA_R110002167_G_scaffold95571_2_pt1 | contig 13371 bp, 10 predicted proteins | sample TARA_R110002167 | Tara Oceans TARA_R110002167 (sample SAMEA4398238) | marine metagenome | biome: Polar Biome; feature: [MES] marine water layer (ENVO:01000295) within the mesopelagic zone...; material: water (ENVO:00002006), including particulate matter (ENVO:01000060) such as...... | reverse complement strand
CCGATGGCGACGGTGACCGGCCGCTAATCGCGGATGAAAAGGGTCATTGGCTACGGGGCGATATCGTCGGTTTGCTGTGCGCCCAGTATCTGAATATCGATGCCCTGGCGGTACCGGTCAGCTGCAATACGGCGATCGAAGGCTGTGGCAGTTTTAAACAGGTGCTGCGCACCCGTATAGGTTCCCCTTTTGTGATTGAGGGGATGCAGCAGGCCAGCACTGAATTTGAACGCGTGGCAGGCTTCGAGGCCAACGGTGGCTTTCTGTTGGCCACAGCAATCGTCAGCGACGGTAAGACATTGGCAGCACTGCCCACCCGCGATGCGCTGCTGCCCGCACTGGCACTGCTGCACGCCGCTTACAGCCGCGCAAAGCCACTCTCCGAACTGATTGACAGCCTGCCATCTCGCTATACCGCCAGCGACCGCATCCAAAACTTTGCCACGGAAAAAAGCGGGTTGTTGCTAAAACACTGGGGCGCATGCCCCTCCGAATTGTTGGCGCTGCTGCGGCTGACCGACCGCAAGGTGGCGAAACTGGATCAAACCGACGGCTTGCGTCTGACCCTTGATGACGATGTGGTAATCCATCTGCGCCCATCCGGTAACGCCCCGGAGCTGCGCTGCTATTGTGAGTCCGACTCGCAGCAAGCAGCACAGGCATTAGTCGAGCAGACACTAGAGCGGCTCATCACATCGGGATAAAATAGTTTCTCAAGATCGCACTGGCGGATGAAATCCCCATCTCAATTGGGTTATCATTCGCCCTTTGTTTTAGAGTCGTCGCCGGACAATTGGCGCGCTGCAGGGAGAAGTACATGCTGGATTTTTTTGGAGCGCGCCTTCGCTTTAAGTATCACATCGATAGAATCGGCCCTGACGGCATCGATGGATGGGCGTTTAATCGCAGCCACCAGAAAGCCTGCCGTATTGAGATACTGACCCTAGACAAGCAGCCCTTAGCCTCGGGGGTCACCAATATTCTGCGCACCGATATCGATAATCGCACCTGCGGTTTCCGCCTCAAGGTCGATACCAAGCAGTTGATGACGCTTACACCTGGGCGCTTCATGCTGTTAGTCGATGGCGTCAAGGTTTCCAGCATGCAGTTCTTTGCACCTATAGATGCCAGTGTGATGGAGCGTGAACTGATTGAGCGGAACGAAACCCTAAGCGGCCTCAAAGCAGACCGTCTGGAGCGGGAAAACGAATACCTGAGCCTGCGGATTGCAGAACTGGAAAATCAGCTCGCACAGAATCCGCAGGATCGTCCGCATGCGCGTTGAGCCTCTACCGGCACGCTCACTGGTGGTGTTCTGTCCGCTGCCCCCCAAGCAAAACGGTATCGCAGATTACCTTGCCGAACAGTTGCCTTATCATTGTCGTGACTATGCTGTCACTGCGGTGATCGCCAACGCGGATCCAAAACCGATCGGCATCCCGGCAGCGGTCACAGTTATCCGGCTTGAGCAGTACCTGGCCAACTACCCTCGTTACGCCTCTCTGCCGCATATCTACCATGTCGGTAACAATGTCGATCACGGTTATATGCTGCCCGTCTTATATCAGCGTCCCGGTGTCGTGGTGGTTCATGATCTGGGGCTACACCACCTGATCGACACCCAGACCCTGGTCCGCGGAGATGCAAAAGGCTACGCCTGGGCTCTGTGGCAGCACTATGGGCGAGCTGGCAAGCGCCTGGGCGAACAATTTTTGGAGCACGGCTGGAAAGGCCAGGCGATGCCCCACGAACTGCGCCTAAATGGTGGCATTATTGCTGCGGCCGAGCGGATTATTGTCCATTCGCACTACTCCGCGCATCGTATCCGAGCGGAACATCCCGACAAGCCGGTGACAACGATTCCGCACCATCTATCGCCGTGTATCGCCCGCTATAACCGCGCACGCCGAAACGAAGCCAAAATTGAGCTGGGCTTGCCGCTCGATCGGCCGGTCTTGACCTCGATGGGCTTTATCACTCGCCCCAAGCAAGCCGAAGCGATTTTGCAGGCGCTGTGCCAGCTCAAAGCCAAAGGGCTTGCCTTCAGATACGTATTGGCAGGCCAGTATCGCCCGGAGGAATACGACGTAAAGGCCGACATCGCCCGTTTCGGTTTACAAGATGATGTAGAGATTACCGGATATCTCGACGAGTCCGCATTTTTCACCCACCTTGTTGCCACAGACCTGATACTGAACCTGCGTTATCCCTGTGGAGGCGAAACATCTGGCACCCAGACCAGGGCGTTAGGCATGGGCCGCTGCTGCATGCTGGTGAATATTGGCCCCTTCGCCGAGATACCCGATGATTGCGCCGTCAAGCTCAACTGGGACGAGCACTTCGCCGCCAATCTGCAAGAGCAGCTACTTCGTTTAATGAGCGATAAACAGGTACGCGCCGGTTACGAAACCCGCTGCCGAGACTGGATCTCCAGCACCCATGGTATCCAGACCACTACCCGCGCTTACCACGCCCAGATCGATGCCTTGCAGCCCGACCCTCATGCCGCCCCTCATGCCGAATCAGCGCTGATGAAAACACCGGGCATGAGTGCATCCCTATTCCCGGTCGCCCTAACGATTGAGCACTGGATGCAGCATGAGGCCCCCTTGCTCAATGAAGCACTCAAAGCTGGCTGCGGCATGCTCTGGTGGCGCCAGGGGCTGGTGCCCTTCGGAGAGAATCTATCGCTCCATCTTCACGCATCGCCACAGGCCAGTGGTGTGATCGGACGGATACTCACCCGGCTACTCAACTATGATCCCCAGCGGATCCTGCCGCTGCCAACGACTGGATCAAACCAAGCGCCATCAAGGGTCGATCGGCTGCTCGCTGTACAGCCCCTTAACGCCCTGGCAGAAGACCCGGTACTGAGCCTGACTCAACTCAACGCCCGGTTAAACCTGGCTGCAGAAATGGTGCTCAGCATCACCAACCTCGAGTCGGGAGCGACAGGTCATCCACGGATGCTGTCACCCGCCAACTGGACGCTAGCGCTCGAATGCGCCGGGTTTCAGATCATCGCCCAGCACGCGGCCCCAGCAGATATAACCTACTCAGATTTTGTGCAACACTCACCAGAGCTGAGTTTCCGGGTCAAAAAAATCAGCGAGCGGATTGAGCGCTATCCCGCCAGCATTTACCCGGAGCAGGAAAACCGCTGGACAACATTGCGGGGCGTTATCACCGATCAACAGACCGCTGCGGCACCCGTTGACATCGCCACCCCGAAGCTGGAAGCCGAGACGCTATGAACACGGAAGCCATAGGCGCATACAATCCCCACCGAGAGGCTGAAACTCCAATACTGGCCCTGCAAAGCCTGCTGCAGCAACTCAATCTGCAGGGCCGCAGCGCGATCATCGTGGACGCTTCGGGCAGCCTTTTGGAGCGTCAGCTGCGCGCAGCGGGGGTTCGCGTTCGCCGCTACGCGTCACGCACCCTAATAGAAAAACACGGATTCTGGCTCGAACCTTGGCTGCAACCGACCCGCCTAGCGGCCTCGTTGATCTCGCCCGATACTCAGCCTGCCGTTCTCGGTTCCCATCCTGCGACGCTGGAATACAGCCAGCCGCTCGGCGCTGGTTTGAGCGGGAACGCTATGGCGGCTGTCGCGCTAAAAGTCGAGACGCTAGCAGCAGCGATAGACAGCAGTCATCGGGTTGGCATCCTCGCCCTTAACGATGCCCATGCCCTGAAGGCACTGGCCAACACGGCCAAGGCTTGCCTTCATGATCAGCCAGCGCTCTGGTTTAGTCCCGCTCAGCTCAACCGAGTGCTGCTTGGTCCGCTGCTCGTCGAACTGCAAGAGCTGGGTTATCGCCTCTACAATGACAAATTGGTCCAGCTGACACCTGACGAAATGGGGGCAGAAGACGCCCTACAGTGCATCGCGTTGCACGCGAGCCATGGAGAGCCGATGTCGCAACAACAACTCTGCGCCCTAGTGTCTAACCCAGAGCACGACAGTATCGAGCGGGCGTTCCAGCAGAAGAAGCTCTACGACCACCTGCCAGCCAACGCGCACAACCTCTATCTACAGCTTACCGAAGGCAAACTAGCGCTGCCGCTTGACTGCTTAAATACGCACAACTGGTATCAACCGGAGTACGATGGTGACCATTACTGGCGCTGGATGGGCCCCGATTGCGAAGCACGCCTGCTGATTCCCCTACCCGGTCAAGGCCGCTATCTGCTGCAGATAAAAATCGGCTGGGTAGCAGAGGATCACGCGGCGTCACTCGGACAGGTATTTGTCAACGGCATACCGGTCGAGCTACCCAGATCAGGCTTACTCGCAGGTTCTGAACTGAACATACCCCTTGATGCTCTTTTCGATGCCCAGAGCGGCTGGGCAGAGCTACTCTTCGCCCTTCCCTACTGCGTGCAGCCGAACCCCGATGATCCCCGCAAGCTGGGCATAAGCATCGACAGCATCGAGTTGCGTTGGAAGGGGGCACGCTGATGGCCAAACGACCGGTACTGATCGTCTCCCCGATCCCTTCACATCCGCAAAACCAGGGCAACAGCGCTAGAATTTATCGGCTAGGACGCATGTTCCAACTGACCGGGCACCCCGTGCATTTTATCTACCTTGGGCTGGAGGGGCTGACCCAACAGCAGGCGCTGGATCATCGCAACAGCTGGGATCGATTTTACTATATAGAGCCCACCGGGCCTGCCCCCGAACCCTCTCTGGGAGAGTACTACCATGTGGATGACTGGTTCGATGACCGCATCATTACACTGGTGGATGAACTCTGCCAACACTGGGACTACGCGGTCTGCCTGAGCAACTATGTGTGGTGCTCCCGTCACCTCGACGTGGTCCCCAAAGGCACACTGAAAGTTATAGATACTCATGACGTTTTCGGCGATCGCCATCTGGTCGCTAGAGCGGCAGGCTTTGAACCGGTCTGGTTCTATACCAGCAAGGAACTGGAAGCGCTGGCGCTGCGTCGGGCGGATCTGGTGATTGCCATCCAGGATGAGGAGGAGGCGTATTTCCGCGACCTCACCGAGGTTCCGGTGGTAACCATCGGTTATGCCATTCCCGAACACCCGCTGCCTTCCCGACAACGTCAGGAGGGTGAAAAACTGCGTGTTGGTTATCTGGGCAGCGGCAACCCCTTCAACGTTGAATCAATCCGCCAGTTTCAACAGGCCGTATTGCTACAACCGGAGCTGTTGGACCGTTACCAATTCCACCTGGCGGGGACCATCTGCACTACCTTTGCGACAGACAGTACATTGTTCGATAACTGGGGCATGGTAGACGACGTCGCTGATTTTTACCGAGAGATGGATATATTGATTAACCCGATGGTGGGCGGTACGGGCCTGAAGATAAAATCTGTTGAGGTGCTGGCTTACGGCAAGCCGTTGCTGGCAACTTGGGATGCAATGGTAGGGATATGTAATAAAAATGAAAAAGGTATTGCATCGACAGTTAAAGACATTACGACTCAGTTGATTCATAGAGAAGATAAAAATCTGACAGTCTGCCTACCTAGCTATACAAATATAGTTAAAGAAAAGTTCTGTTTCATGAATCAACTTTCAAATAAAACAAAATCAATCGTTGCTGAAACATGAAAAAAAAATTTTCTATCTACGGGAACTGCCAAGCACTTCCGATCGCACAGATAATAATGAATCATCCAAAATTCAGTGTACAATTCGAGTACGTATCTTTCGATAAACCCGTTTTTATGCTAGGTAATAACGATATCGAAAGCGTACACAAAATAGTCGCTGATGTAGACGTTTTTATTCATCAAGATATTAGTGAAATTTTCAGTCCAGAACTATCTAGCGCCCACTTACGCAGTTTAACGAAAGATAGCTGCATATGCATTTCAATACCAAGCTTGTATTTTACCGGTTACTATCCTGAAACAACATATTTAAGAAACACACCCAAAGCACTAAATAGATTTAGTGAATACCATGATCTTAATATATTACTATATCACTTAGGGATATCAGAAAACCCCATAAACGGCTATGAAGCCGAAGACCTCTATGACCCACAGTTAATTATAGATAATGCCGATGACAGCATAGCTGAACTCCAGCATAGAGAAAAACAACTAGACACTAAGTCTTCTGAATTTATTGCTGAGAACTGGAAAGATGACATACTATTTCACAGTTTTAACCATCCAAGCAGAAAAGTATTACTCCATATAATAAACCAGATAATTTCAATCTTAGAGATAGATAATGAAACAATACCTGGGGCGTATGAACACTTAGGAGAAACGCGTCTACCAATCTACAAATCTGTCAGAACGATATTAAGAAAAAATCCAGAATTTTTGAAAATAAGTGGTACAAAGATGTCATTCTCTGAATATATTATAAAAAGAGAGGGCATATATAATACGATAAGTGAAGATATTATCAGAGCCTCTCTACATCTCTTATCGAATAGCGGAACAGCGTTCCAAAAGCATATGATAAACAAATCTATCGGTAACAAATTTATTTAAGGGTATACACATGACGGTCGAAACAGAAAACATTGACAGAAAGCAACTGCTAGATTTTTTTAGTCGCGTCATACTCAAGAAGAGTGAAATGATAGGTTACTATCGACTTTTCAACATTTTTAAGAAAATTCTTACTGAAAATAATATCGATTTTTTTGCGCACTCAGGAACAATGCTTGGCTGCGTCAGACACCAAGCAATAATACCCTGGGACGACGATCTTGATTTTATGATCGAAGAGCTTTACGAAGAAAAGTTACTAGCGATTGTTCCAATACTTGAATTAGCCGGGATAAAGTTAAAAGAAATTAAAAACCCAGGGCTACTTCAGTTTTATAACGCCAACAAAGACACCCATCCGCTGGCTAATTATTTACAAATTGATGTTTTTGTTGGTAAAAGAATGGAAATAGACCAGCAGACATGCCTACACTATAAAAGCGATGACTTTAGAGGTTGGTTTCCTCAACGATTTATCAGAATTGCAGACCTGTACCCGCTTAAAGATTATGAATTCGGCCCTCTTCAGGTAAAAGGGATCAGAAATTACGAAAACTATTTTTCAAACAGCGGCTTTGATGTAAAAGAAGCCATTGTGGCAAGACACATGAATTTCGATCACTTCTTGCCAGAGATTGAGGAACTCAAGAAAAATGGTACCTATCCGATACGGGAAAAATCCATATTATCCTATCGACACGACGTGTCGTTAGAAGAAGTCTTAACTGAAACTAAGACCACTAAAAAAATAAAAACCGTCATCACATACGGAACATTCGACCTTTTTCACGTAGGCCACATTCGACTACTCAAACGGCTTCGTGCTCTCGGTGACCGTCTAGTTGTCGGTGTATCCAGCGATGAATTCAATGAGAAAAAAGGTAAAAGTTCATTCTACTCTTACGCGGAGAGAGCTGAAATAGTTAGCGCGACCAGCTATGTGGATGACGTTTTTCCAGAGCACGATTGGAAACAAAAAAGAGATGATATAAATAGATTCCAGGCAGATATTTTCGGCATGGGAAGCGATTGGAATGGGAAATTCGACGACCTAGATGATTTGTGTGAAGTCGTTTATCTGGAGCGCACAGAAGATGTTTCAACAACAGAAATAAAAAAAGCGTTATCTAAAATATCTCGAGAAGAGATTATTGATTTAGAGAAATCACTTCACTCCGCACTCGGAATCGTATTGAATTTAGCATCTTCTGTCAGATCATAAATAATAAAACAAATTCTTACAGAGGTCATATAAAAATAATTATAAAACTATGCACATAAAAAATCACTTTGAAACAGAGAACCATTTATAATGCAAACTTTGTTTTAGGGGATTATCTGTCCGAGAGACTTGATGGTACATTGTCAGCTGCAAATAACCACCACCTATTATAATCAAAAATGGACTTTATTTTCTAAAAGTATAAACAACCATCACTACAGTAATTAAACATACGCTGCACAGAAAAACATCAACGTGTCTGCAGCTTTAAATAGAAAGCCATATGCGCTTAGGAGCTGAGATGAACCCATACAAAAACTTGCCTGACAAATATTATTGGCGAACTGCGGTAGCCAATAAACATTTTTTTGATATCGATGGGATTTGGAATCCAAAGTTCAAGATAGAACAAAAAGATATTATTGTGACTTTTGGTTCATGCTTTGCGCAGCATATAGGACGAGCTTTAGAAAAAAAAGAGTTTAGCTGGAAGTCTTTTGAACGCCCCCCTTACGGGATGACTTCCAATAGCCAGAAAAGCTTCAACTATGATGTTTTTTCAGCTCGAACAGGGAATATATATACGACATCGCTGCTTAATCAATGGACTGAGTGGTCATTAGGGCAGAAACCTTTACCCACGCTGACATGGCAACAACAGGAGCGACACTATGATCCATTTCGCCCGGTAGTAGAAAACAGTGGGTTTGCAGATCAAATAGAGCTATATGCGTCGAGGAAAACAACAATCAGCGCATTTAGTAACTGCATTACACAGGCTGATTACTTTGTCTTTACTCTTGGTTTGACTGAAAGCTGGTTCGATCGCGACTCAGGGCTGGAATACCCAATGTGCCCAGGAACTGCAGCGGGGACATTCAATAAAGACAAGCATATGTTTGAAAATCAAAACTTTGAAAAAGTCAAAAAAATCTTGGTAAATGCTATATCTCTAATGCGGGAAGCAAACCATCGAATCAAGTTTATATTAACAGTTTCACCCGTCCCCTTAACAGCGACAAACTCAGGTGAGCATGTATTAGTTGCAACGATGAAATCAAAATCGATTTTAAGAGCTGTGGCAGCACAGTTAACCGAAGAATATGATTTTGTTGATTACTTTCCATCCTATGAAATTATTAATAGTCCAGTGTTTCGAGGAGCGTTCTTCGAACCTAATCTACGCAGCGTAAACCATATTGGCGTAGATTTTGTCATGGATACATTTTTCAGCGGCCTTACCGAAAAATTTGGATCTTACATCCATTTAAAACATAATTTATTATCAGATGAAAAAGCTGAGGATGACCTTCTTTGCGAAGAAGAACTACTCGACAATGCAGGAACAAATCAGAAATGAAACGAATCTGTATAATTGGCAATAGTCATGCAGGAACTATTAGGCGCGCCTTTGACAACCTCCCTAAAGACTATTTAGAGGAAAAAAACTTACAAGTAACTATTCATTCTATTTTAGATTTGCATGAACATCTTTATTTGGACAAGCATTATCTGCGCACTAGCAATGGCGATGTTAGCTTCTTTTTGCACAAAAATACGGGAAAGTACAACATTGACTTAAGTCAATATGATTGCATTGTTAGCTATGGAGGTGGGTTAATGGCTAATCCACAAGGATGGAGCCAACATGTTAAAGATTATCAGTCTGGCAGATACTCTAGGGCAGCGCTACTACAGTCACATATCGATGATATAAATGAATCTCACGCGGTAAAGCTGTTAACTAAAATAATCAATGCATCTTTTAATTTCCAACACGAAATAATTGTACTACCCTCTCCTGTTAGTAACGAGTCGCACCCAGACCTTAAATTAATTACCACAGACATACCAGACTATATGGATTACATTGAAGATATATATCATAAACACTTCAAATCACAGCTCATATCCTTCTTGTCTTTACCAAGACAACTATTGGCACAAAACGGCTTTTCAATTTCCAGAAAATATAAAAAAGAAGTAGCGAACGATCATCTTCATCTTAATGATGATGGAGGAAAAATAGTAGCGACATTATTGCTCGAACACTTAACAAATATGTATAAGCAAGAGAGACCAACATGATATAAATATAGTAGCTAAAGTAAAAGCATAGCGTTTTAAACTAAAAATAAAAACACGGTACTGCGTTTGGTTAATCTTGCACTATCCACATGCCGATCGCTACTGAAACAGGTGCCGTTGACAGGGACTGAGCGTGTCGATAACTATAGTGAGTTTGTTTAAACCGACCTGCTTATTAGAAACCTTCAACAATCACTGAAGCGAGTCTCTATAGTTTAGTTCCGAATCAACAGCTAATCACAACATAGCCGCCTAGCTTAATTAGCTATTATTTAATCACGCATCGTCACATCAAAAATTTATTTTTCTAAAAACGATTCATAAATCTCAAGCTTTCTTTTGATTACTAAACTATCCGGCTGGATAACCCCTGCAAGCTTCATCAGCAAATGTGCATCATTCAACCTATCACTTTCTATCCTAACAGCAACATCTCGCAACCCAACAGCATAAGAATTAATCTCATCATTTTTAGATTTTGCTACATTGTTAAAAAGCATCGTATCATTATTAAATATATTCGATGCAAGACTCAACACTCTACTAATCGATGTATTAACGTAGCTAAACTTTGGAGGATCAATAAACAATCTACGCCGAGAAAGATATTTTTTTGCTATTCGTTTATCGCCCTTTGCATAGCGCTCATTTGATAGCTTAACAATCGCCTCAGGCACTATCGAGTGATTACGCTCAGAAGGGTCGTCAATTTTATAAATCAACTCTCTTAAGCTCTTAAGACTTGTATGATTTAGCCCTAACGCCGCTGCAAGCACCATCACACACTGGCCGGCGGGAGAGATACTAGGATTTAATATAGCATTTTTGTCAATTAAGCTATTGGCAATTAGAAAATCAATCTCACCCGAAACAAAACACTCCGCTTGATATAAAAAGTCTTCGATAACGCTACCATTCACCAGCGAACTTTTTTCATAAATTCCAACCTTGAGTCTACCGATACCCTGTAATGCTAACTCCCAACGCTGCACAATCGCGTCATAATCAAGGGATCTATCAAAAGCTAATTTTTCATAATCTTCGTTTTTGACCACTTCGTTTAAGAATGAACTACCCTCATCAATTTTATGTATCTTTAATCTCTGCGAAAATCCTGATCGTATTTTATCCCCGCGATTTCTAAAATAAATAATTACGACTACATCAAATATAGAAAAATGATTAATGAAGTTTTTCAGATTTTCGCCAGAAATATGATACAAGCCTTCAAAACTTATTATATGATTACTTATATTAGATTTACTTATAGAATCAACGATGCTTGTTATTTTATTCCAAAACCCCGCATCGACGGCATCAAAAACATGCCCATGATGTTTATATTGACTCGGAACAACAGATACTCCTTTTTCCTCTAAGGCCACTTTATTATCAAATATAAAACGCTGGATAGCCGTAGAACCCGTCTTATCAGTACCTATATGAATTACAACTTTTTTGTTAGCCACAGAAACCTACACTACATATTACGTAACATAGATAAACAGAAAATTATTTTCTGTTTATCTAAAATTCAAAATAATTTTGACAAATTAGATAAATGATCTATCCACGTATCTGCAATATACCTGATTGGCTCATCTGCTTTTATGCCATTTCTAACTTCATTAATCGCATGCAACCAACCAAAGCCGTCAAGGCTGCTGAGATATGTTGCTTTACCCTGCCCACATTCCCTTAACGCCGGGATATCAGAACAAATGGCTGGCGTGCCCAACGTCAAGGCCTCTGCCAAGGGTATCCCCCAACCCTCTTCAAAGCTCGGCATCAACAATGCTTTAGCGTGCTGAATGGTGGTAATCAAATCGTCATCTGACATGCCATTCACTTCGATGACATTTTCCCGGATAGATGGGCTACGGTCCAGAAGGTCGATAATATTTTCATTTTCCCAGCCACGGCGTCCGATAAGGACCAGCTTAGGACACGGTTTTCCGTTGTGGAGGCTTTCCGCCGCCATCGTCCGCCAGATATGCAACAGCAGCAGGTGATTCTTGCGTGGTTCTATCGTACCGACTGTAACAAAATAGGGCTGCCCATCCAGTTTACTAGCTATCGACAACGGTACTGGCTTTTTGGGCAGGCCCGCGGCCTCGATAATATGATCCTCGACGCCAATCTTTAGCAGCTCAGTTGGTGGCGTCGGCCAGCCTCGGGACCGACTGTAGGTGATAAACCGTTCCGCCGTGTGGGTTGAATTAACCAGCACACGAGCCCCCTGCTCTGCCATCACCTGTACACGCCCCTGATGGATCACATCACCTCTAATATTACTAAAATATTCAGGAAAATCGATGGGAATAATATCATGCAGATAGAAAAGTAACTCGGCATCGGTGGTATCACGCAGAAGTTGATGTACCGGCCCAAACTGGGCACCAATATGAGCTGCATTTAGATAAATAGGCTTTGCCAGCCCGTTGAGCACCCTGATAAGTTTTGCATCCACCGCAGGCTTAAGCATGCTTAGAATGCGATTGCGGAACCAAAACAGCTCGCCCTCAATTTTCCTAAGTAAGGTATTGATCGACTTAGGGTTGTTCTCGACCCACTTTTGCCATAACTCGCCGATCAGCCGCTCAGCTTCAGCATCGCTAACCAAACGCATCACATTGCAGACCTGGCGAACATAGAATACCGACCGTCCTGCTTTTTTCTGTTGCAGCAACCAGTGTGCATAACGAAGATCTAACCGATCTATGCCTGTCGGTGTCGGGCTGAACTGGCGGGTAAACAATCGGCCCAGAGCGTAAATGATAGGTCGTTTATCCGGCGTGCGGGTTAGAGATTCAGTAGTCAATGGCAACCTTGTATTCAAGTCAATCTGCTAGAATTGCTCGCTAGGAGAGACCGCGATTAGCCAACTCCTCAGAAGAGGCGCAAAGTCTTACAAATTCAGCGTTAAAGATAAAGAGTAGAGTCCCCTTGAGCACTAAAGAGTTGTCTAACGGGTACCTCACGGCCTCCCAAAAAAACGGGGTGGTTTATGCGGTGGGTTTCTCGCGATGGAAACAGCAATTCATTGCTGATTTTTTGGGTCCCGAAACTAGCCCGCTATTCTGTACAGATGAAGAACTGCCCAGTTTAGTTAGTACAGACAAGATTGTTGTCTGGGCCAGCAAGCTCAGCGAAGAGCTTGATAAAAACTACCGTACTGCCCAAGCACAGTTATGGCGGATCGAGGATGGCTTTATCCGTTCCGTAGGCCTGGGGGTAGATCTGATTCGGCCGCTGTCGCTGGTGATCGACTCTCAGGGGATCTATTACGATGCCACTGCACCCAGCGATCTGGAGCTATTGCTAGAAAGTCACCCCTTCCCTATAGATCTGCTTTCTCGTGCCGCCCAACTGCGGCAGCGGTTAGTCGAACTTAATCTGTCTAAATACAACGTAGGCAATGTTGAACAACTCAATCTACCAGAGCAGCAGACAATCATTCTGGTACCGGGCCAGGTAGAGACCGATGCATCGATCGCCAAGGGCTCCCCCGTTATCCAGACTAATCTGGCGCTATTGCAGGCTGTTCGACATTCCAATCCAAATGCC
>TARA_R110002167_G_scaffold23089_5_pt1 | contig 13373 bp, 11 predicted proteins | sample TARA_R110002167 | Tara Oceans TARA_R110002167 (sample SAMEA4398238) | marine metagenome | biome: Polar Biome; feature: [MES] marine water layer (ENVO:01000295) within the mesopelagic zone...; material: water (ENVO:00002006), including particulate matter (ENVO:01000060) such as...... | reverse complement strand
TAGAGGTCCCGCCGCTGGGCTTCACCCGCCGTACCCTGGCCAACGGCCTGGAAGTCTATTCTGCGCTGGATTCGAACACGTCGAACGTCACGGTTCAGGTCTGGTACCGCGTCGGATCAAAGGACGACCCGGCCGGGCGCTCGGGCTTCGCCCACCTGTTCGAACATCTGATGTTCAAGGCCACACGCAATCTGCCGCCGGAAACCTTCGACCGGCTGACCGAGGATGTGGGCGGCTTCAACAACGCCTTCACCGCAGACGACATGACCGCCTATTATGAGGTTGTTCCGGCCAACCACCTGCAGCGGATGCTGTTCGCCGAGGCCGAGCGGATGGGCTCGCTGGTGGTCGATGAACCAACCTTCGATTCCGAACGGGATGTGGTGAAGGAGGAATATCGCCAGCGCATCCTCGCCAGCCCCTACGGACGCCTCTTCGGCCTGTTCGCACCCCAGACAATCTATCAGGACTCGCCGTACCGTCGTCCGGGAATCGGCTCGATCGAGGAGCTGGATGCGGCGACCCTCGACGAAGTCCTGCGTTTCCATCAGACCTATTACCGCCCTGACAATGCCATCCTGATCGTCGCCGGCAATTTCGATCCGGACCAGCTGAACGCCTGGGTCGACCAGTATTTCGCTCCTCTGAAGAGCCCGACGACACCGATGCCGGCCAATGACGTGGTCGAGCCGGAGCCGACCGGTCCGCGCGAGGCCACCTTCTACGCTCCCAATGTGCCGCTGCCCGCCGTGGTCCTGGCGTGGCCGACCGTCGCCTATGGCAATGACGACCGCGCTGCCCTGACGGTGCTGGATGGTATCCTGTCCACGGGCGAGAGCAGCCGACTGTACCGGTCGCTGGTCTATGACCAACAGATCGCCGCCCAGACCGGCTCCAACCCGGACTTCGCCCAGCAAGCCGGTAATCTGACCGCCTATGCCATCATGACCCAGGGCCAGTCGCCCGAGGCCGGCATCGCCGCCATTGAAGCCGAAATCGCCCGCTTGCGGGACGAGCCGGTGAGTGCCGCAGAACTGGTTGAGGCCAAGAACGAACTGGTCGCCAACACCCTGCGTGGGCGTGAGTCGGTTGATGACCGCGCGACCACCCTGGGCAATGTGCTGATCATGACCGGCGACGCCAGCGTGGCCGACCGCGAGATCGCGGACATCCAGGCCGTCACCGTCACCGACGTCCAGCGGGTCGCCCGGCGCTACCTCACCCCGAACCGCAGCATCACCATGCGCTACCTGCCGGCAGACGACGATCATCCGACCTCGGTCCAGAACATGAATGTCGACGCCCCGGTGACCCTGGCCGAACTGGCGCCGGTCGGGACCCCGGCGACCCTTCTGCCGGCGGATGAGCGGCTTTCCCTGCCGCAGCCGGGTACCGAGATCGCACCCGTCACGCCTCTGGTTTCGGACTTCCGCCTGTCAAACGGGCTGCGGGTCCTGGTCGCCGAGACCGACGGCCTGCCGCTGGTTTCGGCCCGGCTCAGCTTCGATGCCGGTTCGGCAGAGGATCCCGCGGGCAAGGCCGGTGTCGCAGCCCTGACCGCCGCCCTGCTGACCCAGGGCACGAATGACAAGTCGGCCCCTGAAATCGCCACGCAAATCGAACAGCTGGGCGCAACCGTCGGGGCCGGCTCGGGCGTCGACTTTTCGAACGTCTATGCCAACGCCCCGGCGGACGTTTTCCCCCAGGCCATGGCCCTGATGGCAGACCTGGTGCGCAATCCGGCCTTCGCGACTGAAGAGCTGGAGCGCCAGCAGGCCCAGACCCTGGACGGCCTGAGCGTCGCCCTGAGCCAGCCCGGCACCATCGCCTCCCAGGCCGTGGCCCGGGTCATCTATGGCGGTGCGCCTTACGGGGCCCCGTCCGGCGGCACGGTCAACAGCATCCCCGCCATCGATCGCGACGATGTCGCCGCCTTCCACCGGACCTATTACCGGCCGTCGGACGCCACCCTGGTCTTTTCGGGCAAGATCACCCCGGCCGAGGCGCGCGTGCTCGCCCAGCAGGCCTTCGGTGACTGGCGCAACCCCGCGGACGCCGCCAGCACAGTCGCCCATCCGGCCGGAACGGCCCTGTCCCCGCGGGTCATCGTCATCGACCAGCCGGGAGCCGGTCAGGCGGCCGTTGTGGCCGCCATTCGTGGCGTGTCGCGCACCGACGCCGACTATTTCCCGCTGACCGTCGGCAACACCCTGTTGGGCGGCGGCTTCTCGTCGCGGCTGAATCAGGAAGTCCGCATCAAGCGCGGCCTGTCCTACGGGGCCGGATCGTCGCTCGGGGCCCGTCAGGACGACGGCGTCTTCACGGCCTCGGCCCAGACCCGAAACGATGCCGCTGTCGAGGTTTCGGACCTGATTCTCGCCGAGATCGCCAAGCTGGGTGAGACTCCCGCCACCGAGGCTGACCTGGCACCTCGCCGGGCCACCCTGATCGGTGGATTCGGACGCTCGCTGGAGACCGTCGATGGTCTTGGCGGGCTGGTCGCCAACCTGGCCCTCTACGACCTGCCGATGAGCGACCTGGCCGCCTACGCCGGCCGGGTCCGCGCCGTCACGCCGGACGAGATGGAAGCCGCCTTCGCCCGTCACCTGCCGGTCAACCAGGCCAGCCTGGTGATCGTGGGCGATGCCGCCCAGTTCATCGACGCCCTGCGCGCCAAACATCCGGACGTCCAGGTCATACCGCTGACCGATCTGAACCTGGATTCGGCGACCCTGCAGTAGGTATCCCCGACGCTCCCGTCCGCCCGACGGGCGGGGGCGTCAGCCGCCGAGGCAGACCACCTGAGCCACGCGAAGGTCACGGCGCATGGCGTCGGCAACCCGGCCGTAGTTGTCGATCGTGACCGGCTCGCCCAGCAGCGGCTCATCCGCTTCCTGAAGGCCACGCAAGGCTTCGCTGAACCCTTCCGGCACCGTCGTGTAGATCCGCCCGCGACGGGGGGCCTGGGCGATGGTCACCCCGAGGGCCCGGCCCTGGCGATCCAGTGCCGGCGCGCCCGAAAGCCCGGCCAGGGTGCCGTCCAGCCCCGCAGTGCGACCGACCTCGGCCCAGGCCAGAACCTCTTCCTCGCGCTGTCCACGGGCCCGGCGCTTCAACGTTTCCCGGCCCAGAAGCCGTGTGGTGACCTCCCCCGCACCGCCTTGCGGAAAGCCGGGGTGGAAGGCCCGCTGGCCCGAACGCAGAGGTCGATTCAGGGCCACCGGCACCGCCGGAGGTCCACCCTCGGTGATCAGGACCGCGACATCAGCACGCGGGGCCAGACGCACATCTGCGGCCACGGCCCGGCCGCCGCCGACGACCAGGGCAGGCTTGCGACAGCCCTCGACAACATGGCGCGCGGTGACCCAGCGACCGTCGGCCGCGATGGAGAAGGCGGTCCCGGCTGTCGGCCGGAACAGGGAGTCAGGGGCGTTAACGGTCACAGCCGGATCAAACGGGGTCACCGGCCCGAGCAAAGCGTCCTCGATCTCATCAGGGCGTGGGGGCGCGGGAGGCGCGTCCGCGTTCTCGCGACGCCCCAGGGACACCACCACCAGAACGCCAACAACCGCGCCGTAAATCACCCAGTCCGGCAGGCGAGGAAAATACATGGGCCCGTCAGCCCGTCAGGGCCGCTGCCAGGATCAGGGCCGTGGCCAGTTTGGCACCGACCAGCAGCACGGCTGCCGAGATTTCACCCTCGCGGATGCGCTGCGGCAGACCGGTCAGCAGGGTATCGACGATGCGGAAGGCTAACAGTTGAAGCACCACGGTCGCCACGCCCCAGATGGCGATGTCACGAACCGAGGTCGACACCGACAGGGACACCGCCAGCGGCACGGCCAACCCCACCAGGATGCCCGCGAAGGCCACAGCGGCAGCGGAATTACCGTCGCGGATCAGGGCGATCTCTTTCCACGGCGATAGCATCGCATAGACCGCCGCGCCCACGACAAGCAGGACCAGGGTCAGGCCGAGATGCATGACCATGACCGGGAAGCCGCTGGCAAACGCCTGCACCTCCGGACTGGAAAGCACGTTGGAAAGCGACGAGGGGTCCATGAATAATCCGGCGAACGAAAGCAAAACACCCTTGCCCGATTGCGGCCCTAATCGGCAAGCGCCGCCGGGCCACACCCGGTCAAGAATAGTGACGGTGCATTTCCGACGGCGGAACCGCAGCCGGGTCTCAGGCGGCGGCGACCGCCGCCTGTTCGGCCTTGCGCAGGGCCGAGGCCCGAACCTTCTCGCTCTCGGACTTCAGCTGGCCGCAGGCCGCCAGAATATCCCGACCACGCGGTGTACGAATGGGAGAGGCATAACCGGCCTTGTTGAGGATGGCGGCGAAGCGCTCGATCGTCTTCCAGTCCGAACATTCATAGTCGGTGCCCGGCCACGGGTTAAACGGGATCAGATTGACCTTGGCGGGAATGCCCTCGATCAACTTCACCAGGGCCCGCGCCTCTTCGGGGCTGTCGTTGACGCCCTTCAGCATCACATATTCGAACGTTACCCGGCGGGCGTTGGAAATGCCCGGATAGGCGCGGATGCCGGCCATCAGCTGGTCCAGCGGGTATTTTTTGTTCAGGGGAACCAGAACGTCGCGAAGGGCGTCATTGGTGGCGTGCAGACTGATGGCCAGCATGGCCTGGGTCCGCGTGCCCAACGGCTCCAGCTGCGGCACCACGCCCGAGGTCGAGACCGTGATCCGCCGCCGTGACAGGGCGATGCCCTCGCCGTCCGAGATGATCTCGATCGCGTCGGCCACATGGTCCAGATTGTAGAGCGGCTCGCCCATGCCCATGAAGACGATGTTCGACAGCCGGCGCTCATCCTGGTCGGTGACGTCCTCGCCGAATTTCGGCCATTCCTCGAGGTCATCACGGCAGACCTGAACCTGGGCGACGATCTCGGCCGCGGTCAGGTTGCGAACCAGCTTCTGGGTGCCGGTGTGGCAGAAGGTGCAGTTCAGGGTGCAGCCGACCTGGGACGAAACGCACAGGGCCCCGGCGCGACCGACGTCAGGGATATAGACGGCCTCGACCTCGATACCGGGCGCTGTCCGGATCAGCCATTTGCGCGTGCCATCCTTCGACACCTGTCGTTCGACGATCTCGGGTCGGGCCACGGTGAAGACCTCGGCCAGTTTGGCCCGGGTGTCCTTGGCGATGTCAGTCATCGCCGCAAAATCAGTGACACCGTAAAAATGGATCCAGCGCCACACCTGGGTCGCCCGCATCTTCGCCTTCTCGGGCGGGCAGATGTTCGCGGCGATCAGGGCCTCGCGCAGGGCCGTCCGCGTCATCCCGGACAGGGTGACGGGGGCAGGGGTGGCGGGCGCGGAGACACGTGACAGATCGAGCGTGACGCTCAAGACAATGATCCTGCGAAAACGGGGAAGACACCCTCTATAGCACAGATCGCCCGGGATTTAAGGCGCGGGAATGGCGCTTGATCCGGACCGCCCCGGCCTCTAGAAGCCGCGGTGTTGGGGAGTAGCAGCCGGCATCGCCCAGTCGGGATCGCATCAACACACTCGCGCCGTACCCGGTGCGTGGTGCGATCAGCGGATCATCCGCCTTGCGAGACCAGCGCGCCTCCTTTCGGCACCGGCCGGGGCGGGGTGTGCTGTCACGCATCCGGTGGAGCTCCTGACCCATGGCCCCGATCACCATTCTGCTGTTGTCCCTCAGCCTGTCCGCTGACGCTTTCGCCGCCGCGATAGGGCGGGGTGCCGTTCATCGGCCCACCCTGCTGGAGGCGATCCGGGCCGGCCTGGTGTTCGGCGCGATCGAGGCCATCACCCCGGTGATCGGGTGGGCCCTGGGTCTGGCGGCGGCCGACATCGTCCAGTCTGTTGATCACTGGATCGCCTTCATCCTGCTGGGCGCGGTCGGAGGCAAGATGATCTGGGAAGCGACCCGGAAGGACCCGCCCGGGACAGACACTGTCGCCGAACCTCGACCTCGAGCTCGCGGCCGGCTGGCCCTTGTCGCCACCGCCGTCGGCACCAGCCTGGACGCGGCGGCCGTCGGCGTCTCCCTGGCCTTTCTCGGCGTCAATATCGGCATTGTTGCCATATCAATCGGCCTGACCACCTTTGTGCTGGCGACACTCGGCATGCTCATCGGCCGTATCGCAGGCAACAGACTTGGCCCGGCCGCCGAGCTGATCGGCGGGATCCTGCTGATTGGCATGGGCACGCACATCCTGCTGGAACACCTCGGCCTGATTGCCTGGTAGGGGCTACAGGATGAAGCGGCTCAGATCCGCGTTCTTGGCCAGGTCCCCGACCTTGTCGCGCACGGCCGCCCCGTCAAAGGTGATTGTCTGACCCGACAGGTCGGCGGCCCTGAAGCTGGTCTCCTCAAGTACCTTTTCCAGCACGGTCTGCAGACGCCTCGCACCGATATTCTCGACCGCGCCATTGGCCGCCACGGCCGCATCGGCCAGAGCCTCGACCGCGTCATCAGTGAACACCAGCGTCACGCCCTCGGTCGCCAGCAGAGCCTGATTCTGGCGGATCAAATTGGCCTCGGGCTCGACCAGGATGCGTTTCAGATCGTCCCGCGTCAGGGCCTTAAGTTCGACCCGGATCGGCAACCGCCCCTGAAGTTCAGGCAGCAGATCGCTGGGCTTCGACACATGGAAGGCCCCCGAAGCGATAAACAGCACATGGTCCGAGCGCACCGGCCCGTAACGGGTCGAGACCGTCGTGCCCTCGATCAGCGGCAGCAGGTCGCGCTGGACGCCCTCGCGCGACACATCACCGCCTGACGCGCCCTGACGGGCGGCCACCTTGTCGATTTCGTCGAGGAAGACGATTCCCTCGTTCTCGGCCAGCAGCAGCGCCTCCTTCGTCAGGCTGTCTTGATCCAGCAGCTTGTCGCTCTCCTCTGCCACCAGCGGGTCGACGGCGTCGCGGACCGGAAGCTTGACGGACTTGGTCCGCGGGCCACCCATCTTGCCCAGCATTTCGCTCAGATTAATCATGCCGACGTTGCCGCCGGGCATGTCGAGCCCCTGGATTGGCGGGGCCGTATCGGCCAAGGCGATCTCGATCTCCTTGTCGTCCAGTTCGCCGGCACGAAGCTTCTTGCGGAAGCTGTCACGCGTCGCCGGCTGCGAGCCGGGGCCGACCAGCGCGTCAAGAATTCGATCCTCGGCGGCCGCCTCGGCCCTGGCCCTGACACCGTCGCGGCGCTTGTCACGCACGATCACCAGAGCGCTCTCGACCAGGTCGCGCATGATCTGGTCGACGTCGCGACCGACATAGCCGACCTCGGTGAATTTGGTCGCCTCGACCTTCAGAAAGGGCGAGCCGCCCAATTTGGCCAGCCGCCGGGCGATCTCCGTCTTGCCGACCCCCGTCGGGCCAATCATCAGGATGTTCTTGGGCGTCACCTCATCACGCAGGTCCTCGGCCACGCGCTTGCGCCGCCAACGGTTACGCAGGGCCACGGCCACGGCGCGCTTGGCCTCGTTCTGGCCGACGATGAACCGGTCCAGTTCGGAGACGATTTCGCGGGGAGAAAGATCCGTCATCAGGCGCTCCTCTCGCCGAGGGTTTCCACGGTCAGCCTGCCGTTGGTGTAGACGCAGATGTCCGAGGCTATCGCCATCGCCTTGCGGGCCACCTGTTCGGCGTCGAGTTCGGTGTGGTCGATCAGGGCCCGGGCCGCGGACAGGGCGAAATTGCCGCCCGACCCGACGGCCGCCACCCCGTGTTCGGGCTCCAGAACGTCGCCGACCCCGGTCACGGTGAAGATCGAGCTGGCATCGGCGACCAGCAGCATCGCCTCCAGCCGGCGCAAATAGCGGTCGGTGCGCCAGTCCTTGGCCAGGTCCACGCAGGCCCGGGCCAGTTGGTCGGGATACTGCTCCAGCTTGGCCTCAAGCCGCTCGATCAGCGTGAAGGCGTCGGCCGTGGCCCCGGCAAAGCCAGCGAGTACCCGGCCATCGGCGAGGGTGCGAACCTTGCGCGCGGCCCCCTTGACGATGGTCGGTCCCATCGAGACCTGGCCGTCACCGGCAATGACGGTGAGCCCGTTACGACGTACCGCAAGAATGGTGGTGCCGTGCCAGTCGGGGAAGTTTGGATTGGTCTGGGTCATATGGGGCAGATGGCGACGCAATTGCGGCCCGGCAAGCGGAAAGGGATGCAAATACAACAAGGGCGTTAGTCATATTTTTGCCCGCACAGCGGGATATCTATGCCAAATATTACCCCTAAAACCACCATAAAAGAGAACCGTGATGCTTCATCGCGTGATTTACGCAAGTGAAGCGGTTGGGACGATCGGCGAGTCGACGCTGTCGATCGCCCATATTCTCGGTGTTTCGGAACCGAATAACCGCCGCGACCACCTGACCAGCTGCCTCATGTTCCACAGGGGCCATATTCTGCAGGTGATCGAGGGCGCGCGGACGGATGTCGACCGGCTCATGCGCCGGCTTTTGCTCGATCCCCGTCACACCGGCGTGCGTATTCTTTCAGACGCAACGGTGGTGGCGCGGCGGGTGGAATCGCCGATGGTCCTGTATCCTGACCCCGCAACGCTTCTGACACGCATCGGCCTGGCCTGCATCTCGGGCCTTACCGCTCCGCAGGCCGAAACCCTTCTGGACATGAGCCAGGCCGCCTGAATGCGTGACCTTGGCAGCGTCTGGCCCTAACTGGGACGGGTGACCTTCTCCGACGACGAAATCGAACGCTATTCTCGCCACCTGTTGCTGGCGGAAATGGGCGGCCCCGGCCAGCAGAGGCTGAAGGCTGCGCGCATTGGCCTGATCGGACTGGGAGGCATCGGTGCGCCGGCCGCCCTCTATCTGGCTGCGGCGGGCGTGGGGGCCCTGCGCCTCATCGACGACGACACCGTCGCCCTGTCCAACCTCCAGCGCCAGATCCTGTTTACCGGGGCCGATACCGGCCGACTCAAGGTCGAGGCCGGAGCCGAGGCCCTGGAGGCCCTTAACGCCCATGTTCATATCGAACCGGTCAGAGAACGCCTGACCGCTGCCAATGCCGCAGACCTGATCGCCCGCTGCGACCTTGTGCTGGACGGCACAGACGATTTCACTACCCGGTTCGCGGTCAACGCCGCCTGTGTCGCCGCCGGGATCCCGCTGATATCGGGCGCGCTGGGCCGGTGGAGCGGCCAGATCGCCGTCTTCGAGGGCCGTCCCTGCTACCACTGCCTCGTGCCCGAGATTCCGCCCGATGCCGAGACCTGTGCCCGAACCGGCGTGGTCGGGGCCCTGGCCGGCGTGATCGGGTCAATGGCGGCCCTGGAAGCGATCAAACAGATCACGGGGGCCGGAACGACGCTGTCCGGTCGTCTGCTGCTCTATGACGGGCTGGCCGGAACGGCGCGAACCGTGACCCTGCCCGCCGACCCGGCCTGCCCGGTCTGCGGCGGCTGATCTCAGTTTCCGGACGCTGGCTCCTCGGCTGCGGCGTCCGGAATCACACCGTCACGCGGCAGGTGTATCGCCAGAAAGGACTCCATTTCGGTCAGAACCCGACTCTCATCGCGACTGCGCCAGCGACTGTGGCCGGCGCCCTCCATCACGACCAGACGAACATCCTTGCCGGCCCGGCGCAGGGCCCGCTCCATATCCCGCGACTGGCTGACCGGCACCACCGAGTCCTCCTCCCCGTGGATCAGCAGCACCGGCAGCCGCCAGTCCGCGACGGCCTTGATCGGTGAGACAGCCTCCAGCGCGGCCCGGTCGTCGCGCGGATCGCCAATCGACTTCAGCCAGTATTCGTAGCTGTCGGAATTGGCCCCTTCCTCGGTCCAGACCCAGCGCATCATGGTAATCAGGTCAGCCGGGCCGGCGATTGAAATGACACAGCGGTAGCGATCGGGCTCGCTGGCCCCGGATTGCAGCGCAGCATAGCCACCATAACTGGCCCCCACGACGCAGGCCCGGCCAGGCTCGGCCAGACCCTCGGCGATCAGATAATCCACGCCCGCAGTGACATCGTCCTGCATCCGGTGCCCCCACTGCCGATAACCGGCCGTAGCGAAGGCCCGCCCCATCCCCGCCGATCCCCGGAAATTGGGCTGGAATACCTGATAGCCGCGCGTTGCCAGGAACTGGGCCCAGGTATCATAGGTCAGATAATCCCGGGCCTCGGGACCGCCGTGCGGCATGACCACCAGCGGCAGGACCGCGTCGGGAGCCGCGCCCGGAGGACGGGTCAGATAGCCGAACAGGGCCTGGCCGTCGGCTGCCGTATAGTCGACCCGTGTCATGGTCCCCAAGGCGGCTTCCGGCAGTCGCGGATAAACGGCATCGATATATTCCATCCGCCGCTCGTCGACGTGGAAGATATAGAGCTCGCCGGGATTGTTTGGAGCCGTGGCCCGAACCAGCCAGCGCGCGCCGTCCCGGGCCTGGGAGACGACTGACACACTCCAGCCCTCGCCGAAGAATCGGCGGATGCCGGCCATGACGGCATCGTCCTGAGGATCAAGGAAGTCGCAGCGGTAGATGTCGGCCCAGTAGCAGCCCGCGACCAGTTCACCGGAATCGGCGTCCTGGAGGATGCCGGCGACATCGTAGTCGGGGCGCTGCCAGATCGCGGGGCCCATGGTGCGGGTGGTGAAGTCGAAGATGTGGATGGCGGCCGTGGTGTTGTCGCCTTCCGGCGCCTCGGGCTGGACCGCGACATAGATCTTGCCGGGCTCACCGGTGCCGCCCAGAGACTTGTAGTCCGGCAGATCGCGAATCTCGTTGCGGCGCAGGCGGTAGACCTCGGTCCAGCCCCCGTCCGCGTCCAGGGCCTCCATGATCAGGATCTGACCCACACTGCGATAGGCGATACGGCCAACCACGGTGCCGTCCCGATCGGTCACATAGTCCAGCACCCGACGATGCCCGGTCAGGGTCTGCTCGGCCTCGCCGGTCAGGATGTTGACCCGGGCCACGTCCAGCGACCCGCGTCCGGAGCGATAGCTCATCAAAATATGGTCGGGATCGTTCCGCAGCAGATCGAGAACCTCGCCCGGAAACGCCTCCTCGGTGCGGGGAGCCTTGAGCTGGATGGCCGCCGAGCCGTCGCGGGCCATCGACAGCACCGACTCGCCATAGCGGAACGAGCGAACATCGCCGTTGTCCCGATTGCCGGAACGCCGGACCTCCATCCGGGTGATGCCGATGAGCAGCCTGTCATCGGTCTTCCAGCGGATCCAGTCGATATAGACCCCGCCGAAACTCTCGCGGGACTCCCCGCCCGTCAGGACCATGAAGGTCTTTTCCTGCAGGTCACGGATCTGGATGTCGCTACGATCGCCACTGCGCGCGACCCAGACCAGATAACGGCCGGACGGCGAGAGGCTGGCACCAGTCAGCGACGGGTCGGCGACGAAATCCTCGATGGTCGGCGGATCGGCGCGCGCCGCAGCCGGCGCCACCAGGCCTGCCATGGCGAAGCCTGCGGCCAGGGCGGCCGCCACGATCATACGGATAAGTTGCACTGAGAATTCCCCCGAACCGTCACGGGCATCAAGCCCCGGTGCCCGGGCGTCGTCAAGTCATGGAATTCAAAGCATTGCGGGAATCACGCGATCCGGCGGCCGGTGGCCGTTCTGGAAGGTCATGATGTTGCCGATGACCCGATCGCCCATGTCCTGACGGGCCTCGATCGTCGCTGACCCCAGGTGCGGCAACAGCACCACATTCGCATGGCCCAGCAGCCCCGGATGGATAACCGGCTCCTGTTCGAACACATCCAGACCGACACCGGCGATCATCCTGGCCTTGACCGCATCGGCCAGGGCCGCCTCGTCGATCAGCTCGCCCCGCGCCGTATTGATCAGGATCACATGCGGCTGCAGCTTCGCCAGCCGGTCCGCCGAGATCAGGTGATGGGTGTCCTTCGTCGCCGGACAGTTCAGTGAAATCAGATCCATACGCGCCAGCATCTGGTCCAGATCATCCCAGTAGGTGGCCCCCAGCTCCTCGGCGATCATCGCCGGGACCGGTTTTCGGTTGTGATAGTGGACCTGCATGCCAAAGGCCTTCGCCCGGCGCGCCAGGGCCTGACCTATCCGCCCCATGCCGACGATGCCCAGCCGTTTGCCCCACAGCTTGCGACCCGTCATCCAGGTCGGGGTCCAGCCTTCGAATTCTCCGGCGGCCACCACCTGGGCCCCTTCAACGATCCGGCGGGACACCGCCAGAATCAGCCCCATGGCCAGATCGGCCGTGTCCTCGGTCAGAACCCCCGGCGTATTGGTGACGATGAACTCGCGCCCGACCGCCGCCTCGACGTCGATGTGATCGACCCCGGCACCGAAATTGGCGATCATCTTGAGCTGGTCGCCGGCCCCGGCGATCAAGGCCGCATCAATCTCGTCGGTGATGGTCGGCACCAGAACATCCGCGCGCTGCATCGCAGCCTCCAGCGCCGCCCGGTCCATCGGACGATCGGTCAGGTTCAGCTCGGCGTCGAAAAGCTCGCGCATCCGTGTCTCGACCGCGTCGGGAAGGCGTCTGGTTAATACGACCTTAAGCTTGCGGACGGACATTCGGAGCCTTCGGATTGACGGGTGACGACGGGCAGCGACGCCCGGGGCGCCCGTCCGCGACGGATTACACACCGGTGTCTAGCAAAGCTGCCTCCCTCCGCCAAAGACTGATGAAGCGGGTCGGCCTCGGAGCGGTTGCGATCGGCCTGGGCCTGATGGCCGGAGCCGGGGCCACCATGCCCGACGGCCGCCCCACCCCGACCGGTCTGGATGTGCCCCGCTGGGTCACGCTGAAGTCGTCGCGCGTCCGCGCACGCCAGGGGCCCGGCCTCGACTACCGCATCCTGTGGGAATACCGCGCCGCGGGCCTGCCGGTCCAGGTGATCGCCGAGACCCGGGAATGGCGCAAGGTGTGCGACCCCGAGGGCTCTGTCGTCTGGATTCACCGCACCGTCGCCTCGGGTCGCCGCACCGTCTTCAATCCCACGGCGATCGAAATTCCGGTCCACACCAACCGGTCCGACGAGTCGCCGTTGCGCGCCCGACTGTCCCCCCGGGCCACAGTCCCGCTCGATGAATGCGAATCAGGCTGGTGCCGCATCCGCGCCCGCAAGCTGCACGGCTGGGTCCGTGCCGATGCTGTGTTCGGCACCCAGGGCCACCCCCTGTGCGACGCGGCCCGCCCGGCGGGACAGGGACCGGACCGTCTCCCCGCCAGTTGAGCCGCCCGCCCGCCTCGTGTAACCCGGCCCAACACCGGCCCCGTGCGGCGCGACGCGCCGCGGGTCGAAAGACATCCGGAGCCCCTGAGTGACCCAGTCGAAATTCCCGTCGTCGTTCGATCACGAGGCCCTGCTGGCCTCGGGCCGCGGCGAACTGTTCGGCCCGGGCAAC
>TARA_R110002167_G_scaffold76187_7_pt1 | contig 13374 bp, 21 predicted proteins | sample TARA_R110002167 | Tara Oceans TARA_R110002167 (sample SAMEA4398238) | marine metagenome | biome: Polar Biome; feature: [MES] marine water layer (ENVO:01000295) within the mesopelagic zone...; material: water (ENVO:00002006), including particulate matter (ENVO:01000060) such as...... | reverse complement strand
ATAACGTACCAATTAGAGAGAGAGAGACACTGAATAGTCACTTAAGAACTTCCATGAGCTAAAGAAAAGAAAAACAAGAAAGAAAGCCTCATGAACTACCTTAAACTACAAGATTAGAAAATAAAGCTTGACAAGCCTACATGATATTGTTATAATAAGCTTAAGAAGAAACAAGAAGAGTTTGTGATTTGGGATCACAAAGAAAACAAGAGAAAAAGAAGCTAAAAAACCATATGATACTTAATAGTACTCTTCAGTACCTTATAGGGTAATATGATATAGGCATAACTAAGGCTTTTTGAGCACCTTTCTTTCCATGATATCAAGCACTTAGCGATACTGTTCCGAATTTGTTCCGAAAACCACCTCTTTCAAGGAGATAAATATGGCTGCTAAAAAACCTCGCAAACCCAAAGTCGTCCGATACCCTGCTAAAGTAATGCGGGGGATCGCAAAGGTTTCTGATAAGATGGACTCGGCTGCTCAGAAGCTCAAAGGCAAAAATCCTGTTTCTAGGTTCATTAAACGCCGCTCTGCCGAAGGGAAAGAGTCGAGAAAGGTCATCGCTGCTCGGGCCACGATAAGAGAGATGCGGAGCCAGAACGAGGCTTTACGGGCTAAAGCAAAGTCTAAAGCTAAAGTGAAGACTAAACCTAAAACGAAGGCTAAAAAATAAATATGGCTGCTAGATAAGGGTGAAACTAAGATGGTAGACAGCGGTATCAAAGTGGGAGAGTCCAGTACGATAACGGTAGACATTAAAAGCCTTATTGGCATCGTGGCTATGATCCTGAGCATAGCTGGTGTCTACTTTTCTTTGACCGGGCAGATTTCTGCCTTGCAGCTTGATGTAATTAGGATGCAGGACTCAGTTGCAACAAACGAAGAATTCAGAATCAAATGGCCCAGAGGCGAGCTTGGGGCGCTTCCTGACGATGCTGTTCAAGACCTCAACATTGAGTATATACAGAAGGAATTGGCGAAGGTACAGGAGGAGCTCGACAACCACCTTGAGGGTTCTCACGCAGGGATATCGGCCCCCGATAACTCCTGGCCTACAGATTCTGAGTTAGCCCATTTGCTTGAACTACCCCCTCATAATTTCTAAATACCACCTGATTTAATAGTACTTAATACACAGGAGTAAGTAAATAATGCCCAAAGGATATGGTTACCCAGATGGACGTAAGCCCAAGGTCCAGAAACCACCCACCGCTTCAAATATGCGGGATGCCTTAAAAGAGACTACGACCACGCTTTTAAATGCTAGAGCAGAGGCAGAAAGAGCAAATAAGAAGGTAAATAAACTAACAGGGTTGAAGGACCGTCTTACGAAAGGGTTGAAGGTTACAAAAGCTGCGTCAGTGCGTAAACCTAAACCACCACCTAAAGGGTCTAAGCCACCTTTTAGGGGGCTTGCATCCGCTGCGACACTCAAGAGGACATCCTCACCACCACCTAAAAGTTCTAAACCGAAGGCAAAGAAAAAAAGTACCAAAACTAAAAAGTCTTACTAATGAAGAGGGCTTTATTAAATTTCACCCTAAACCCAAAGCAGGAGTAAGTAAATAATGCCTAAAGGAATTAAATATTCAAAGGGACCGTTATATTATGTGGACAACGTAAGCTCAGGAAAAACAGTGAATTACGGAGGGTCAACAACAACGAAAGACGAGAGAACTCGGCAACTTAAGGAGGAGCGTGAAATGAAGCGCAAGATTCTCGCTAAGCGGGGGATTTTGTGGGACCCCAAAACTGGAAAGAGTAAGAAAGCGAGATAAATAATGCCTAAGAAGAAGAATAAAATGCGGGGGACATCACAAACATCTGTGCGTGGAACACTTACTGTACCGTTCGGCCACAAGAGTGTTAAGAATAGACCACCAGAACTTGGAATCACGGTATCCCAAAGAACAAACGTACCCGGTTTCGGAAGTAAAAAGCTTCGTAAAAAGACTGAAGGAGTTACACCAACCATATGGGCATCAAAAAAGTATTCAATTGGTAAGGGGCCTATGCCCGTGTCACCTTTTGAGGTAGGAGTAAACGTGTCCGGTAAAATTACAAAGAATAGAAAATTACCTAAACTAGCAAAAAAGTCTTCTAAGAAGCGAAGATAAGAAAATGGTTAAAGACCCAAGACTAGCTAGAGCGGGAGTGTCGGGCTATAACAAACCCAAGCGGACGCCCAATCACCCCGAGAAGTCACATATTGTTGTGGCCAAAGAAGGTGCAAAGATTAAAACAATCCGGTTTGGTGAACAGGGGGCTAGTACAGCCGGTAAACCTAAAGCTGGTGAAAGCGACAAGATGAAAAAGAAGCGTGCAAGCTTCAAGGCACGGCACGCTAAAAACATAGCCAAAGGCAAAATGTCGGCGGCATACTGGGCTGACAAAGTAAAGTGGTAGTTGAGTGTTCCTTGATCTGCATATGACTAAAAAAGTTTCTAAGATGACACCTGAGCAGCTTGAGGCTGAGATCAAGGCTACTACTCGTGCCAATAGGGCACTATTTACCACTGAGAAGCCGTCTTCAAGCCCCGAGGAGCCCCGCAGAGAGCCTGACTACGACACGCTTGTGGGCAAAAAGCGGACCTACAAGTACTTGCGGCACACTTAAGCCACCCAAAAGCCACTCCCAAGCCCTCAAAATGCCCTGCTGAGTGCCCTTGAGCAGCTTCTGGGTACCCATACCCCCAAAACACACCCCAAAACTACCCAGCACCCCTTTTTACCCCCTCTGCGTCGATTTTGGCCCAGCAGGGGTTTTTTTGCTTTTTATTGCATTTAGTTGTTGACACGGACTCGGTGGTATGGTATAATTCTTCAAATAATGATTAACCCTGTCGCTGAACACACACAACGAGGAGAGTGAGATAATGTACAGCAGTACAATCCCCAAGACCATTCAGAAGTGGTTAGACGCCAACGCTGATAAAATTGACGAGGTCGATGTGGAGCGGGACGAATGGGCCGGACCCGACGGGCTGGGCGACTGGTCTATTTGGTGTTGGCTAAAATTGGGCTGGAAAATTGAGGGCTACGGCGGACACCTTATTCACGAGGCGTCTGCAAAAGACTTTATTGCACAGACTAAACTTATCGTGCCGTGTGAGTGCGAAGAATGCGTGGCTCTTCCAATTAAAGGATAATACAATGATTTTAAACAGATTACGTGGCTCAAGAAAGGACATAAGGTTGACCCATTTACCACGATCCAAAGCATCAGAGGACATTGCCAAGGCTTATCACAGAGCCTTTGAGCGTGGCTATGAGATTGGGCTGGCCACAGGCACGGCTCGGGCTGTAAGGATTATAAACGAGGGACTGTCCGCAGAGTGGATAAACAATGCGCGAGAGTGGGTTATTGAGATGCGTGGGAAGATTGCCGGTGAGGTCAAATGACAGCCCCAACAGCAATCATGCTGCACCACCTTCACGAACCTAACGCAACCTATCCGCCCAGCAGTGGCTCATTAGGCCCCCGGCAGTTCACGGAGCTTCTAGAAGCCTACCCTGACCACACTCTGGTGTTTGATGACGGGCTGAAGTGTCAGCTTGATATTGCTGTTCCAATCCTGGAAGCACTAGGAAGAAAAGCAATCTTCTGCGTCACAACGGGTCACTTCGAGGGCCGAGCAGCGACCATTGAGCCCCACCGAGATTTCCGTGAGCGTGTTGGTTTGGCCAACTTCTATGCCAGATTTGCTAACATCACACGGGGTGTGCAGGTACCCGAGGGATCGCCTGATGATTTCCCGGACTTCTACTCAGCGGCTGATATCAAATTCCAGCGCACCAGAGACGCAATGCCCCCGGCAGCTTACGATTCGATCATGGAGGGTATGGGCCTTGATGTGCAAAAGGAGGCTGAAAGGCTTTACCTGAGCCAAGGGGACTTGCTGGAGCTTACTCGACGGGGCTTCTACGTTGGTCTGCATTCCCACACACATCCCTTGAAGTTATCTGAAATGACTGCATATGAGCAGCGGGATGAGTGGCAGTCCAACAAGGACTGGGTTGAGAGCTCAGCACAGCAGGTTGTAGCGCACGCTTCATACCCTTCTGACCAGTACAGCGCACTCTCTGAACAGATATTAACCACTCTTGGTGTATTTGCAGCGTACAGAGCGGGTGAAGATGTGAGGTACACGGATACTCCTATGGAAATAACGAGGATCGATCACCACCAAGCCTGCATAGACGCCGGTATAAAGCTGTGAAAGTAACGCTCTTCACCTCTAATCAGCCCCGGCACGTGGCCCTTATAAACCGCTTGGCGGAAGTCTGTGATCTGACTGCATACGTTGAAACCACTACTGGTGCTTCTACGGGCTACCACATATCATATGACTCCAACGAAAAATGTGAGTACTTTGGTTGGGTAGGTCAGGCAGAAGCTGCTGTGTTCCCAAGGGAATTCATATCTGGGGCCAAGGTTGAAGCACGAAAGATGGGTGATCTACCATCCAGGGTTCCACAAGCCGACAGGTTCATTGTGTCAGGGGCCTCATGGATAAAGGGCTTGCTGTGTGACCAGCTAATAGAGGGTAAAGCCGTCAATGTTCACGCAGGGATTGCACCCCAATACAGGGGCTCTAGCTGTAACTTCTGGGCTCTATACGATGGCAATCCTGAGTTTGTTGGTGCCACAACTCATATGCTAACCAAAGGTCTGGACAACGGCGACATCTGCTGGCTCTCAAGACCAGATAAGCCAATAGACAATCCCTTTGAGTTCACGATGAGGGCTGTTAAGGCTGCACATGACGACCTAGTGGATTGGGTTAGCACTGGGGCTGCACCTCAGCGAACGTACAAGCAGGACTTGGCGGATGAGATTAGATACACAAAGGCTGTAGATTTCACAGATGAAATATGTGGAGAGTACGTACGGCTATTAAAGGAAGGAGTTTATTCATGAACAAGATTGCGGTGTTAAGGTTTACTGTTGCCTGTATCGGCGGCTGGGCTTTTGGCTATGCGCTGAGTGGTACGATACATAACGGGCTTGGGGAGTTAACTCATGCTGAGATGGGAATGCTGGGTGCCTGGATAGGCGCTGGCCTGTTCGCCCTGATTAACCCGAATGATGTGTTCCGTGGTTAAACTTGTAAAAGGAGGAGTAGACGGTATGTTTAGCGATAAGATGGTTAGGATTGCTGTTGTGTTGTTCTGCGCAAACGAGCTTATGCCGAGCGCATCTCGGCTCATTGCGTTCATGATGGGAATAGTATATCAGGTCTGGGGCATGACAGATGCAGGATAAATATGTAGACCATTACGTGGCCATGGCCCTCGCTAAGTGGTTTGACACTATCTCTGATCAGGTAGGCTCGTCGCCCTTCGGTGCTACATACCATAACTTCATCCTTTACCCGGACCCTAACGTGAACGGCAAACTGCGCATCCAGTCGTTCTCTGAGGCCATGGTTCAACTTGTTGACAACCTGCGTGACGCACCGGACCCGGTACCCCCACCGACGCTGATCAAAGTTGGGAAGTTCTTTCCAGAAGGTCAAGCAGAAGTGAGTGCAGATGTCAGCATTAGCGAGTTAATGGAGGCTGCTGAAGATGGACCTACCAGTTGATACACAGTTCCAGCAGCTTCTAGTTGATCGAGAGTGGGATAAGGCACGAAAAGTCGTTCGTGGGTTGTTCAAACTCATGTCAAAAGGCACTGATTCGGACCCCACAAGCCCAATTAACCATCCTATACGAGTGGCTAATTCTGCTGCGCAGCACCCAATTGTGTATCTTCCGGTTGAAATTAAGGCCCGTGAGTTCGCTGCTAAATGTAAGCTGGCCAAGCAGCTGTCTGAGTTAGGGCTCGACGTTGTTATTGGTGCGTGCTGGCCTATGCAGACTAAGCGATACACGGATTGGCCCCCTGGCATAATCCTGTTCAAAACTTTAAATAGGCTCGATGCTGCCAACATGGCACAGGCTAACAAGAGTGGACACATAGTCACTGTCCTGGACGAAGAGGCTTTCTCTAGGCCCACCAGCAAAGACGCAGTGGTCAACCACGCTACCTGGAGCGTTAACACGGAGCCTGATGCTGTAGAGTACGCAGACACGATCTACTGCCAGGGCTGGCCAACGGCCTCTCAGTACGCTGAACTGGGCATTGACGCTGGAAAACTGATTGTGCGGGGTAACCCCAGGTCCAGCATAATTGAGGCTGTGCCTGTAGACAACAGCCCTGCCAACATCAGCTTGATCTGTGGCATGTCTGGCACCATTAACGGCCAACGGGGATTCTACACGACGATTGTGGGCACAATTCGGCAGATGTTTACGGATGACCGCAGAGGGTCTGGGATTGCCCAGTTTGAACAGCAGTGTTTGCGCGAGATTGAGGTGATGGAAGCTATTCGGAACAAGATTGAGTCTGAGGCTCAGTATGCTGACAGGACTGTTATATTTAGACCCCATCCAGCCGAAGGTGTTGGGCTATGGGGTAGAATCCTACCGCCTAACGTAGTCCTGGACTCGTCTGGTAGTGTTCCTGATCATCTGGCTACTGCTAGGCGCATATTCCACGTTGAGGAGTGCGGAGTGGGGCTAGAGGGGCATTTAATGGGGCTGGACGCCAGGATGGAACCAATTGGCGGGGATAACCCTTGGTGGGAATTTCAAGACATCTTTGTGACTAACAGAAGTGTCGCTAAAGACATAGCAGAGCACATGAAAGCAGCCTATATAACAGAAGACATTCACGCTGATCTCCACAGGATGTATCTCAATCGCAGGTCTGATTTTAACTTCAGCCCTTTCCACCTGAGAAAGTTTCCGTTGACACCAAAGAAAGAATGTGCTATACTTCTTGGGATGGATGAGAGCAGAGTAATGGAGTTGGAGACAAATCTATGGTACATAAGGGCAGAATAACAAAGACTGAGGCCAAGCGCATCAAACACGGCGTGGCCAAAATGAACCCCGTGGTAAGAGCAGCGAGGCAAAAGAATGCAGCGGAAAACTACATTAAGGAACAGACTGTGGCGAGCGGTAACAGAAAGCGTGGAGACGACATCAAGTTTAGCCCGTAGGAGGCGTGCTGGGGTGCCAATACAGCCCGTGCACACCTGGAAAGATCGAGGAGCAGCTGCAGACTTTGAGGCGATTTTTAAGCTTAGAGTAGAGGAGGTTTTAGAAAAATATGAGCAAGAAAACACAAAGCGAGAAGAGAAACTTTTATCTGGAAGGACTGGAGGCGAACGGGACATTAAATGACCGTGTTGTGGTAAGCAACTGGGTTCTGGCCGATATACTGCTGGAGTTGCGGGAATTAAATGCACGCCTAAAACGGCCCAAAGAAGCCAATTCATCAACCAGCAAAAAGAAAAGACTTGACATTCAGTGAAAAATGTGTATAACGTACCACAGCATAGAAATTTCTACTCCAATTATTACGCCAGGGCTCGCAATTCTAATAACTTGCAGGGCCTACATGTTCCTTTGTCTGATGTCTATTACGTCAAGGCAAAAATTAGTGAGGACACTGGTGTGGATTACTCAGCCGAGCACGTAGAAATCTCGATGTGGCTGGAGGGCTTGCTACCTGTAATGGAGGTTAAAGCCTTACCTGATTGGTACGTTGACGAGTTTCTGGGAGGGGTAGAGCCAGACTTTGCTGTACTACAGCAAGAAGTCAAGGCAAAATACAGGGTTCGCATGGAAGCCCTCAAAAGTCGCTGAACCTGCGGGGCAACGGCAAGTATTTGGACCCCTCTCAGCCATGCCCGACAGCCAACCCTATAGACGCTGACAACAACGCGCAAGGAAAATCCAATGGAAAGACATAACTGCGAAAAATGCAAGTGCATCGAGTGTAAGTGCAACAAAACACCCACACCTAAGAGCTAGGAACCCCCTCCATTGTTCAGCTAACACCACGGACATCGCCGCTGAAATAGCTATGAAAGTAACTTCACAAACTGGCCACTAAGGGCTTGACACAGCCTCTGTGATGTGGTACTATTGGGCATGATAAAAAACAAAAAATGTCTGTGCTGTTCCGTGCCCTTCAAGCCGATTCGGCCCAACCACTTGTACTGCTCTAAAAACTGTCGCAACAAAAGCTTCAGAGGCAGTTCATGGTATGCCTATCTAAGTGTGTTGCTTTCTAAGAATAAGGCCAGAAAGGGTCTGCCAATAGATTTCCTTGTCCAAATGGTTGAGGAGCAGAATGGTAAGTGTGCCATCTCTGGGGTAAAGCTAACCAGAATTCAAGGACGAGGGCAAGTAGCAACGAATGCCTCCATCGATAGAATTGTGGCTGGTGGAGCTTATAGTAAGGATAATGTCAGACTGGTATGTTCATTCGTAAATACATGGCGTGGAGCAGTGAAAACATCCGAACTCATTTGGTGGTGCAAAAAAATAGTTAACGCAGATCGCCAGCGCAACAGATACACGTAGTGGAGACACAATATGGCTCAAGCTAAATCAAAGAGAAACTACAAAAAAGAATATGCTGATTACCACGGTACAGCGGAACAGCGTAAACGTAGATCGGGCAGAAACAAAGCCAGGGCAATCATGAAGAAGGTTGTGGGTAACAAGATAGATGGTAAGGACATCGACCACAAAGATAAAAACCCAAATAACAACGGACGAAGCAATCTGAGGGTCATGACTAAAAAGAAGAACAGAGGCAAAGACAACAAACCATCAACCACGAGGAAAACACGCAAATGAAGTATTCAAAGAAAGACTTAAAAGCTGACGCTGATATGCAGCCAGGTGACACTACAAAGATGCAAATGGACCGAGTTAAATCTCCTGGGTATCCAGCTGACGTAACTCCATCTCTGACGAAGTACTGCCCCACCGAGGCCAACGCCTATCTCGATACAGACTTCAAGGTCAAAGGCTAAACAGTTGGTAGGGACCAAAATAAAGGCGCTTAGTGACTGCACGGATTCTCAGAAGAATTTCATTGCAGCACTAACGTCTCATGAAATACTGTCTGTGCCCAGAGCAAAGAGATGGCGCTGGGCTGCTCTGCAAGCAGGGTACTCAGAGAATACAGCTATTTCACTGATCATAGGCCCTATAAAGCATTTGCTTGAAGAAGTTGCAAAGCTTAACTTGTCACGGGCCGCAATAGAAGCTACATGGCAACTTAGTGATGCCGTAGGGGACGGCGAAATTGATGCAGCCACCAAAGATCGGCTCTCAGCGGCCAAGGACATTCTTGATCGCACTGTTCCTAAAAGGGTCGAAAAGACTGCTGCTGATGCCGCTCCTGCGGCTGTGGTGATACTACCAGTGAAGGCTGGAGAACAAGTTCAGATTATACAGAATGCTGAGGTCAGGGAGCTAAACAAAATTGAAGACGTTTCTTCCAGTTAGACGAGAAACCCTCCATCGTGTAGCTTGGGGGTATATCGCAGACCCAAACGATCCCTACCTCTTGCTGCCAATATCGGAGCAGCTTGATGCGCTTGAGCGTGGTAAGGATTTGCTGGACAAAGGTGTAAGTGCTAGGAAGGCAGCGTTCTACGTCGGAGATAGCTGCGGAAAATCAATATCTCAAACTGGTTTGCTTAAGCTTTATAAGGACGATCCCGAGAGAGCAGAGGGACAGGTTAAGCGGGAAAGCTTAGTACAGAATTTTACGGATAAGAATAAGCAGCGTTCGGGAAAGCGAATGACCCCAGAGGGCCGACTGGTAAGGGACATTGGTAGGAAGAAGGCTGGCCTTACAAAGAAACAGAACAGACTAGCGGCACTAAGGAGAGCACAAGAGGAAGTTGAACATGATCTACCTGCGCCGAGCCCAGAGACGAATATTGAACATACGCAAATTGATCTTCCGCCAGCAGAGCCACAAGCACACGTTGAGCAGCTTCAAATTATGCCCAATCCTGGGCCTCAGACCGACTTTCTGGCAGCGTCTGAGTTCGACGTTCTCTACGGCGGGGCAGCTGGCGGCGGCAAAACCTATGCTATGACGCTCGATCCACTGAGGACTGTTCATCTGAAGTCACATCGCGCAATTACGTTTCGTAAGACCACGGATGAGCTTTCTGAAGTTATTGATCAAGCCAAAGATTTATACCCGCAAGTGGTTCCTGGTGCTACGTTTGCTGAGAGTAAAAGCACCTGGACCTTTCCGAATGGAGCAACACACCGCTACAGATATTGTGAACAAGATGACGACATTAAAAAACAGCAAGGTAAGAGTTTCACCTGGGTGGGCTTCGATGAGGTTGGTCACTGGGCCAACCCTAAGCCTATTGACTTCATGCGCTCACGGGTGCGTAGTACAGACCCTGATATTCGTCCATATCTTGCGTTTAGATGTTCCGCAAACCCTGGTGGTCCTGGGCACTCTTGGTTAAAGAAGAGGTATGTAGACTGTGCCCCGCATGGGCAAGCGTTCGACGCAAGAGATGATGAGACGGGGGATATTCTTCGCTGGCCGGATAATCATCCAAACCCTGACACTCGGGGCAAGCCGCTGTTTAAGCGCAGGTTCATTCCTGCGAAGCTTGTTGACAATCCACACCTATACAACGGTGGGGAATATGAGATGCAGCTGTTATCTATGCCCGAAGTCGAAAGAAAACAGTTGCTAGAAGGCAACTGGGACATCGTGGCTGGTGCTGCCTTCTCTGAATTCAACAGGAGGTATCATGTTTGTATGCCTTTTGATATACCCAAGGAATGGCCGAAGTTTAGGGCTTGTGACTGGGGCTACGATGCTCCGCACGCAGTTCTATGGTTTGCCGTTGATGATAACAATAACATATACGTCTATAGGGAGATGTATGGCCGCAAGGTTGTAGCAGCGGACCTCGCAGACAACGTGTTAGACGCCGAGAGAAATGAGCTTGTTCAGTACGGTGTTCTTGATGGCAAGGCGTGGAACCAAACCGGACGGGATACTGGACCTAGCATTGCTGAGGTTATGATTAAACGTGGTTGTGTCTGGCGCAGAGCGGACCAATCCAAGGGCAGCAGAATACAGAGCAAGCAAGAGATACACAGACGCTTGCGCATTCAAGAATTGCCAGATGAACGCTACGGAGAATTAGTCAAAAAGTCTAACATGGTAATCTTCGACACTTGTACAAACCTTATACGAACACTTCCGTCTCTTCCGGTAGCCAAGACCAACTCTGAAGACGTAGACACTAATGCTGAGGATCACGCATACGACGCGCTTCGGTACGGATTGCAGACTCGCCCACTTGGCAGGTACAATCCAGGGCATAACAGTACATCTAACATGCAGAACACAGCACCAACCCGGTCTTACAATAGATTCGGTTTCCCTTCTTAGGAGCACACATGGACGATCTAAAAGCAACCAACCAAGTCAGCACATCAGATATTATCGACGAAAACCCAACGGCGCAGCTAGTGCTTACGGAGGGTACATCTGAGGAACAGCTGAGCTCATTGAGCCCCTTGGTTCAAGAAATTAGAGGTAAGTTTGAGACGGCGAAGAACGGCAAGCGATCCGTTCAAGATCGTGCTGTACAGGCGTATTCTAACTATAGAGGTGTCAAAGATGATTCAACATCATTCACAGAAACCGAAATATCGAAAGCTTTTATTAAAATTACTAAAACTAAAACGCTGGCGGCTTACAGTCAAGTTAGTGAAGTTATCTTTGCGGAGGGAAAGCTACCTATTGAAGTCGTCGCTACACCTGAGCCACTAGGTATTCCAGAGTACGTACACATTGATCCAAACGATCCAGCAGCCCAAGAAGAAGAAGTAGAGCAAGAAGAAGGGTCACCAGATGAGCCAGTTCTTGGGTTCCCAGGAGATGGCAAGGATTTAAAGCCCGGAGAAACTGTAAAAGGTCGGGTCATGGCGTGGGCCAGAAGTCGCTTTGGCGATAGCGTAAAGACAAAAATGGGTGCTGGTGATGCCCCTGACCGAATCGTCCTTTCCCCTGCACAACGTGCAGCCAGCGTTATGAACATACGCATCCAGGACCAGCTTATAGAAATGTACGCCGGTCTGACTGTGCGCCAATCACTTCTTGAGTTAGTCATGCTAGGTACGGGTATAATCAAAGGTCCATTTAATAACTTGCGGGAGTATCCTTCCTGGGCCAAAGACGGCACGTATGCACCCTACACTGCGGAAGCCCCGACGTATAAGCACACAAGCTTCTGGGACATATACCCTGATCCAGAAGCCCGAAAGCAGACTGAGCTTGGTTGGGTTATTGAACGCCACAAACTTAATAAGTCACAACTCAGGCAACTCAAAACAAATGAATCCTTCCTTGGCGACCAAATTAACAAGGCCATAGAGCAAGGCCCAGACTACGTGCAAGATGACTTTGAGCGAGTTCTTGACGAGTCCGACAATACTCATATGTCTGAACGCTACGAAGTTCTTGAGTACTGGGGAAGCATTGATGAGGATCAAATATCCAGCATGGGCATCGATCTAGGCTTTGATTGGCCAGATGATGTAGACGAGCTTCCCATGAATGTGTGGGTCTGCAACGGCGAGATAATTCGACTAGTTGTTAACCCCTTCACTCCAGCCCGTCTGCCCTACCTGTTTGCAAACTACGAGCTTAATCCATACAGCGTGTTTGGCGTCGGCCTCCCAGAAAACATGGAGGATACACAAATGCTCATGAATGGTTTCATGAGACTTGCTGTTGACAATGCCGTGCTTTCGGGAACAGTGATGCTGGAGGTTGATGAGTCCGTCATGACGCCCGGTCAGCAGTACGTTGTTGAAGCAGGGAAGATTTGGAAGAAAAACCAGCAGACACAACAAGCAGCCATTAGGCCAGTACAAATTAACAACACATCACAGGCCAATATGCAAATGTTTGAGTCGGCTAGACGACTGGCTGACGAGTCCACAGGCATACCATCCTTTAGCCACGGAATGACTGGTGTACAGGGTGTTGGCCGTACAGCAAGTGGTATTCGTGATCTGCTTGGTGCGGCGTCATTGTCTACCAAGACGGTTGTCAAGGGTCTGGATGACTTCTGGTTCGTGCCTATGGGCCAGCAGCTATACAACTGGAATATGCGCTACAAGTTCACTGAGGACTTGATTGGCGATGTCTCCATTGTTGCCAAGGGCGCTTCCAATCTGTCGCAGAAGGCAGAGATGCTCCAAAACCTAATGAGTGCTGCACAGGTTGTTAATCCCATACCAGAGGCACGTGCATGGGTTAACTGGAAAGAGTACACGAAAGAAGTGTTCCGGGCGTTGGAGCTTCCAGAGGAACGGATGCTAAACCGCCCTGATGAACACGCAGTACAAGTTAAACTAGCGCAGATGGAGAATGGCACAGCCCCAGCGGAAGCTCAGCTACCACAGGGTCCGCAGGTTGGTGGAGCACCACCAGGGCCGGGAGAACCAGGATTTACAGGA
>TARA_R110002167_G_scaffold3375_5_pt1 | contig 13375 bp, 18 predicted proteins | sample TARA_R110002167 | Tara Oceans TARA_R110002167 (sample SAMEA4398238) | marine metagenome | biome: Polar Biome; feature: [MES] marine water layer (ENVO:01000295) within the mesopelagic zone...; material: water (ENVO:00002006), including particulate matter (ENVO:01000060) such as...... | reverse complement strand
CAGGCCTCTATTAGTCCAGCCTAGTTAACAGTATATTAATTTAGGGTTTGTAGAGACAAAATCTTATGTCAAGTATAATAAAAAAAATTGATACACAAAGCATATGGTGTGAGAAACGTATAGAGTTAACGTCAGCGCGCTCTGGATACGGTCTGGTTGCATTAAGCAACGCTGACAAGGATACCGAGGAGACTGATGTTAACTCATGTGAATGAATTATACCTTATTTGAGGTTTAATCACGTAAGTATCTTTACCACAGCACTGCTAACCAAACTGTCGCACACGTGCTAACGCTGCGATATACGTTACACTAATGCTTAATGCATTACCTCTTGTTTAGCACAGTGCACACTTGGTTACACCTGCGTGGTAATTATCCTTACGCAACCATATGGCATCATAACGTAGGTTAGATAGTCCCCATTAAGGTGTGTCGCGAAACTTCCCCACTTAATTACCGGCTTAATGCCTAGTAAGTTTCACTCCCACCATATGGTTGCAGAGTATCTGGTATAGAACTCTAACGCATTAAGCGTGTTCAAGGATACTCTGATAACAACCAGAACTGCCATCAACACCTGGTTAAGCGCGCTTGGATAAACGGGTAGAAATCAAGAGGTTAACATTACGTTGATACCTATTCCCTAGTTTGTTCTTTGTCGTATAACATTGGCTTAATGCCACGTTGTAGAGACTCTACAACTATTAATGTTTAACAACGACCAGACCAAACAATGTCATAGTTACCAACTCCATTTGTTACCCTGTCTTTGACACTACCATATGGAACAGTAATTTAGCGGTTAACTGACTAGTTTCTCCGTAGGGTAGTTATTTACCGCAGACCTGCATTAAGCAGTAGTGAATACGCGGCGGTAAAAAACAGACACTTGTTAGTTAAGTTCCTTAAGGGCTACACCCATATGGTGTTGTAAAAACGTTAAGGTGCGTTAAGCATCAGTAAACGCCTCAAAGGGCGTCCGGTAGATAATAAGAATACACTGTTGAGACAAAAATATATTTTAGGAACGGGGCATGTTCGCGGTTTCACGTAAACTTTAACCATTGCTCTTACGCAGATGCTTAATGCCTATCTACGGTTACGAGCAACTCGTTTCCTAAAACCAGCGACTGCCCCACCTCCAAAAATATATTTTTTCTCAGTTCCTTCTTTACACTACCATATGGTGTCATACTTTGTGGAATTACACCTTAAATACTAATCAATATCTATTGTAATGTCGAGTAAGTACAACTCGGCATGAGTGTGCCAGAATAAGCCCGTTATCTAGGGTTAATGGAATATCATGTTCTATGGTGGAACAACGAGGTCGCTGATAACAAAGCGGTCAGTCAAAGGGAGGTAACTCTCCTATGGTGTGTTTTCTGGGGTGAATGCTTCCCGCATAATATAGATACCCATTCAGAATTGGTGGATGATGGAAACATCAACCCACTCACTCCCCTGTTTTTCTAGTTTACAAGGTTTGAGCCAAACGAAAGTTTAATGGACTCATAAAATAAAAAAACTAGACCTAACATAAACGAGTGGGATATAGAAGTGGAAACCCCGTAAGTTATTCCAGTGCATCCAACGTCTTTCGGGAGTTGCAGGTGTAATAAACAACGCTCGACCTATCGGGTTTTATTAACAAAGTATACAACCATATGGAACAACGTAGTGGTTGAAATGTAATTGCTAGTAAGGAGGAGTAGTTAGATATTCATATTGGGCATTAGGCCAAAGTGATTACGAATTGGACATCTAACTACGAGCGACTGAGAGAATTAGATTTTAGTTCCATAAGGGCTACACCCATATGGTCATACAAAGTAACGGAGTGAAGCGGAGTTTTGGTTGACCTTACTTGTGGGACATTACATTATTTGTGCTTCACGCACACCCATATGGTGTTAGCAAATACTTTGTTAATAAGCGAAAACCTGAAAAAAGACAAAAAAGAAGAGTGAGGGTGGCCTAACCCTAATCACTCTTCTTCTTGTCCCCCGTTATCTGTTACATTCGGATAACCTTCCATTGTGAAAGTGCCATCCCAGAAATATCGCTTTGATGCGTTATTTGAGGCATATGCGTTGTAACATTGTGACAAGAACAAAGAAATTAACTTTGTCTTATCATCAGCGTATGCTGTGCGACCATCTTCCATATTTCTATATAGAACACCGCCTGATTTTCCGTGTGTTTTAGCGAACCCACGTTCTTGATTGTATGCAACATCGTATTGATATTGCCTGTAATCGGCTTTGTATGTATCAAAATCCGATTTAATAGCGGTGGTCATCAATGACCTTCTACCGCCGCCAATAGGGGAATTGCTTAAATCCGCAAATATTCCACTAATGCTTGACCAGTGTTTCTTACGAAGGTCGCTTTGAGCGTCACCTATCATAAACAAACCATCAGCAATGACTCTACGACCCTCGTGTTGAGGGTTCGCATCGAACCATTCTGCAATCAATTCTTTCTTAGCATTCCAAGTGTTATCTTCCATACTGTAATCTACCATAATATATTCCTCCAAGTTAAGTAACTAGGTGTTAGGCCACCTTCATTACAGTCAATTTTACTTACTATTTAAGGTGCTCATCCACAAAGTATCACACCATATGGAACAACAAAGTGGTTTTTTGTGATTATTAAAATGGTGAAGGTTTTTTAACATTGTATAGTGCATTTAGCACTTGATAACAATAAGTGTGAAAAGGCGTGAAGCCATGAAATAATAACGAACAAAGTCTCCTTAAGGGCTACACCCATATGGTTGCTAAAGATGGGAGTCGTAAAGTAGACTTCAATAGTCGTCGAAGGCATTAAGCCTTCTCTTATAGATAGACTAGGGAGGTCTATTGTCGGCTTCCAGATTTACTTACCCGATTTATCGGATATTGTACCTATTAAGCCAATCAATAGGTCTCCCTCTCTTACTCTTGACCTGCCTCACGCCAAGACTAAAATATGTCAACCCATTTCATTACCATTTAACAACACCATATGGTTGTCCATAATGTAGTGGCTGTGCGGAATGGAATTAGGATATACCCGAATAAGGATACTGCCGTTCTTTGCACACTTGCCCGGCAAGCGTTCTCAATGACAAATTGAGCAAAACACTCCGTACCATATGGTTGCAGTTCGTGATAAACACGGCCAACGGCAGTAGTTTATCTAACGATACAAATACGAAGTTTGCCCCAGACCTTAAACTCTTTGGGAGTAGTATAGTATAACATACGAAGATTTAATTTATATGTGCTCAATGCACCTAGTAAATCCTCTTCCGTTATTACTCTCTACCCATATGGTTGTCCATAATTAGGGTTGACATATTCTGATGATAAGAAGAAGATGTTAACTTTAGGACATACCCGTCTGCGGTATTTGACCCGAGAGCAACCTACTATGTAAGATGCATAATGCATTCTTGCCCACATGTCTGCAACCATATGGTAGAACAACTTTGTAAAGTGCTACCTTAAATAGTAACTATAATTGATTGTATTGTAGACAGCCCACCGATGCTTTACCGTCATTCAACAACGTGAAGATACCATGAGATATTCTGAACGTATTTATTGAAGGCATAGCCACTCGGTTAAGGGCTGTCTCACCCTTTGGTGATATTATGAACAATGAAACTACAACTATTATACAACAAGTGAATGCCCCTAAATATGCTATTAAATTAAAGCACATGAAGTCAGGTCAAAACATTGTACTCTCTATTGAGGAATTGAAAGTATCAGGTGATGACCTTTCTACCGTTATGGCCGAGTTAAGACAGGCTTTAGACGAATATGTGTCTATTACGGGGGAATCTGCTGATTAATCTTCAGGTTCTATTTACAAAGTTTAGAACCATATGGTTGTTAATAATATGATTATAACATGCCCCAATTAAGGTTAACCGTCGTTGCTGGATTTGCCAGGCAAACGTTCCTAATGACACGTTCCAGCAACACTCATAACCATATGGTTGGTTATATCGTGCGTAATAACAAATGGTGAGCAGTTAGGTTATAATAAGGTAGCGCAGTAATAGTGCTAACTTAGCATAACCGTGAACTATGACGTTATAAGGAGTTTAAACCTTACCCCGAACGTCCCGTGCGTTGCGGCTGTAATGACGGTATAACACTTGATTAGTGATATTCTATATGTGCTTAACGCACTACACTCATCGCGCTAATATTACCACTATACACCCATATGGTTCTACTTTGTAAAGAACCCCTTATATAGTAACCATAATAGAATATAATGTCGCTAACCTAACTAAAGGGAAGAAAGAAATTATTGGAAGTAGATACTATGGAAGAAACGAATTGGATTAATATAAAGAATAAAGTAGCCTCATGCATACATGGGGACATTGACAGTGCAATACCTGCCGATGTGAAAGCCTTAGTAGCCATGCTACTAACCACAGGAGACAGCAACGTAGCAAACCGAGCAGCACTAGCAGATTCGGTTAAAGCAATGTTGAAAGATTTCCCGTCTGGTCAAGTAGTTTGGAGGAGAGGAAATCAAGGACTATTGCCTGTTGAGGCAAGTATAGTAGTAGACACCGCTTGTGCGGAAATTAGAGAAGCAGCATATGTGTTTTTTGAGTCTACCCAACATTTCTCACAACCCCTGCTAAGAAAGCATGGTAAATCTAAAGGCGCACCTGTGTTTTTAGATGCTGATGACTACGCAAATACCCTAGCGGCAAAAGCAAAGCAAACTGCTAGAGAATTATTCAAATCCCAAGAATGGGATGGTACTACCAACGGCTTAGATGCTTGTGCATCTTATGACGAAGTTCAGGAGGAGGAATAATCGCCTTCTGAACTTTAGTTTTGGTCGGCGACAACGGTAGGCAAGGATAGGTTGAAAAATACCTATTCTTGTCTCCAAAACTTCTGGTGTCTATGGACAAAGTTTAGAACCATATGGTGGTATCTGCATAAGGCAGACGGTATACGTTGACCACCTCATTTTAAACACGCGCGTCGGGTAAGTTATAATTATATTATTAACAACCATATGGTGTTGATTTTACATAATCTCGGTAAAAGTCGCGGGCTTTTATGGAGTTTAGTGAAGCCGATAAAGACGGCAGTCGAAGGCGTAAGTCAATTCCAGATTAATTTGGGAATCGGTATCGTGGCCTTTTGCTTTAGCCACGTACCTTTGCTTAATGCAATCATATGGTTGTAGAGTAATAAAAAAAGAATAGCGTATTGTAGAGTGAAGGCATCGAGGTGGTGCCGCACAGTATATATACTAACTCGATTTGATTACTATGTCGGTGGCAATTAAAATCTAATGGCCTGTTAAACACGCATTCCACCAATGGCCTATATATACCTATTACATTTAATGGCTTAATTTATTATATAGTGAATAAGCACTGTTTGGTATCAATGCACCGTGAAGGTTATTTACAGATAATATATCTCATATGTTATACACATATCAATATGTCATATCCTATATGATATGATAGTTGTCAAAAACGTTTCTAATTTCTAATTTGGATTGGAAATGAGTTTGGACAAAATGAGTGGGTTAGGGTATAGTAAGTATGATATAATTATATATTTATAATATTATAATATTTCTAACTAATATATATAACAACTACCTACCTACCTACCTACCTACCTACCCTGATGGGGGGGTAGAAACGTTAGAAATTAGAAATGACAGTCAAAACAAGTCAAATTGTATCAGTTATCATAAAGTATCTGATGCAAAATGTGTTTCCAATGGGATTAGAATAATGTTAGAAAGGCATCTTGCCCTACAACTACATTGTAATCACCAGTAGTAATATGTGGGGACTTGTTTAACACAAAGGAGAAAAGAAAAGAATGAAGTTTAATGATAATGAAGAAAGAAGATTGATTGCCTTGTATAATCAAGGATTAAAAACAAAGGACATAGCATTGGGGTTTGGAGTTAGTCAAAGTAAAGTAACGGCTAAGATTTACCAACTACAACGTGAGGGTATCTTAGATAAGAGATATGGTAAGAAAACAAATCTTCCTGTTGATAAGCCAATTAGAATGAGGGACTTAAACTATATCCCTAAGAAAGCAGCACTACCAATGACACAACAACCTACTGTTAAGGACAGCAAAATGCTTGGTAAGAATCAGGTCAAAATAGCAGAGTTGGTAGATGAAATAAAGGTAATGCTTTTGGCAAAAAATGCTCAATATGGTGACTCGGCTTTACAGCCAGTTAGAGTCTTTTCTAAGGCTGACACAACTGAACAAATCAAGGTAAGAATTGATGATAAAATTAATAGAATTGTGCAAGGTAATGATAGTATGGAATCAGATGAAGATGTGATTAAAGACTTGATAGGATATCTTGTATTATTACTCATAAATATGAGAGAGTAAAACTCACTTGTTGAGTTAGGTTTGTCTGTTAAAAAGATAAATAATGTTGATGATATCATATCGTTGTAATTAATGTCTCATAAGTTACTTCAAAACGTAACTAGGACAAGGCAACATTGACAACTTCACACTGCAATGTGAAGGTCTTATCTTCCTGACTCGATAACAAAAAGAGGAATAAAAATGAAATGTAATATATGTATGAAAGGTATAATAATGAAGCGGATAGCGATATCCGATTGGAGCGCAGAACCATGCTCCTGTATAATAGATAATTGGTTCAATGAATTAAAACAAAGGAATGATTAAAATGACGAAAAGTTGGAAGAAAGAAAACACACAAAGAATGATAGTAACTTATACTTTTGATAAGTATAAGGAGGCGGATGATTATGAAGATACCTTCCGTATTATTGAAGGAACATTAGCGTATGTGAATATGCCAATGGCTAATTCCTTCTTGAATATTAGGGATGCTTTTTCAGGCAAAATAATAAGTATTGCCTTCGGATTAATATTGAAAATTGAATGGGATACTATGCCAAAGTGGACACAATTAACAGAATCACAAGTAGTAGATTCGGCAACAATGAGACTAAAGAACCTAGATAATGAACTTGAGATTCAAAGAAATAATATGTCTCAACAAGAAGAATTATCAAAGATGCTGGATAAAAGTAGCGTATCGGAGAGTAATTAATATGGCTATGACAATGGAAACAAAACCTGTTGAGTTTACTTATATTGACAATCCTGAGATGCCTCCTATCATTATAACAATGGATGAGGATGACAATCCCAAAGTAGTAATTAATAGAAATCACACGATTTGGCTATCTTTGAATAGAAAACTTATAGCGGGTATCGCAGAGGAGTTATTCGGTAAGATAGATGAGTTGTTAACAGGTCACTTGAAAGACCAAAGAATGTACGAGAAGTTGGAATGATATCATGTCTGGAATAATTAAAATCAAATGTCCTAAGTGCAAAACTTGGATGAGAAAATCAGAAGATTTATGTCCAGAATGTAGAGTATTTCTAATAAAGGTAGAATCGGAGGAAGAATAATGGGAGCGAGCAAATGTGACATTTGTCACGAATATGAATATTTAGATGAGTATTCAATCGAAAACCCTGTTAGACTTGTTGATGTTTGTAAAGAATGCGTAAGTAAACTAATACAAACAAAAATAGACGGAGGAAAATAAATGGTAGATAATAAGTTCAAAACAGCAAGAGGATATACTGTAATACATCACGGTGCAATCTGTGCATATACAACAGTAATAGAACAAACACCACGAAAGGTGATGGGTAGTTACTCAACTACTTTCGTAGATGTCCACTTACATAGTGGAACGGTGTTTACAATTCAACCAGAAGATGTCGAAAGATTTCTTGACTGGATGAAACAATAGGAGATAAATAAAATGAATATAAAACAATGCGAATGTGGAAAAATAATAAGTATGAATAAGACAAATTGTAAGAGTTGTAACATCAGGATGTGGGAACATGAAATGCCCATGCTGTGATAGGGAATTACCCTCATACAAATATTACGATGAAGTCACAAAAAGATGTAGAACTATGGTGATGAAATGACTAGAAGAGAATTAGGAACAGGCCGATGGGATAAGAAACTTATCCAAAATATGGTTGAGTTATCCGTAGCAGATGATTACGAGGAAGCAAAACATGAATGGGTTGCTACCGGAGAAGTGTGGTGGTCTAGTCTAAGTGCAACACCTGACTGGGCGGTTGCTCATAAGGATAAATGTCTTTGTGGTCATAACATATACTATCACTTTGAGATTCATAACACAGAGAATGGAGTTAGAGAATGTGTTGGTTCAGACCACATTAATTCCTATCTAATCTTTAGAGCAATCAAGGAAGAGAATCCTTCACTGTCTGATGACATGATAACAGATGCCATGATTGAGGAATGGATTAATGTTAGAGTCGAAGCACTAAAGCAGAAGGTTTGGTGGAGAGAAAACGGTGAACAATTCACTGAGATGTTTGATAGAGTTAAAGACCTAGACTTACGAGTTAATGTAAGAAAGAAAGGTAGATATTATGACGCGCCTCTCCAAATATACAGAGATACCACATATATTAGAAAGGTGTCTAAGTATCAATTCGGAGAGTTAGATTATCAAATGGCCTCAATAGTTTGGAGATGGAATCACCCTAATAATCCTAAAGCACAGATAAATGGGCGTGGTTATCCTAACCAAAAACTATGGAATGACCTGCTAATGTTCTTCTTTAATGTAGCGAAAGCAGAAGAGATAGTCAAAAAAGAAGATGATTTTGTCGAGCGTAGGACTAAGAACCTAGAAAAACACAAAGAAAATCAAATTAGTATTAGACAAGCACAGATAAAAAGGCGAATTAAAATAGCAAATCAAGTGCATGAAATTACATTTGAACCGTTTTTTATAGAATGTTGTGATTTCTACGGAGTAAAACCTTTCATAAAAGAGCAAGGAAGAAACTCTTGGGAGGAAAACTTCTTAAATAATACTAAGAACTTGATAATATCAGGACACACCCTGACTGAAGGTCAAGTTACCACACTATGGAATATATTAGATGGTGATGGTAGACAGCAAGAAGCATCACAAAAGCAGAAGGAGTATTTAGTTAGACTAAGTTATGAAGGCGACGTAGACGAACTAACGAAACATGAAGCGAGTGAACAAATAAAAAGATTAAAAGGAAATTGGAGTTGAAACAATGGATAAGAAAGATAAAAGTAAGAAAGAATTAATAGAAGAAAATGCGAATAATATGCAACAGTTGGACATGGTTAGAGAAGACAATTTAGACCAACAAAATCAACTGCAACAGTTGAGTATGGCATATCAAAACATTTTAATGGCGAACACCAACTTAGGTGTTCTCGTAGATAAATATGAAGAAACAATCAACTTGCTAACTGCAAGGCTGATAGAATTAAAGAACGCTGCTTCGGTAGCACAACAAGAACAGAGGTAATAAAAATGTTGTTAACAATAATTAATGAAACAGGACATACAGAATTAGTGAGCCAATCGGCATCACAAGTGATAGACCAGATAAACGACCACCCTTCTCATTGGGTGATTATAGATGGTGATTTGACATCAAGAGAAATGATATCAGAAGTAAGTTGGGATACTGTAACATCAGTAGACCTAATTCCGGCAATAGTCGGCGGAACACAATAAGTGTTCCATCTTGAGGGTTGGGTAGTAGATGCCTTCTCTACCCACCCTCCTAAAAAGAGGCAATAATATGCTTAAAGATAATAATAATTTTATAGATAAAGATGCATTCCCAACGCTGATGAAAATATTCGGTTGGGATGTCAAGGATGATTTTATGACTCACGAAAATATGGCTGTTGTTAGAGCAGACTTTTATCCTACGGGTCATGTATTCGCTTACAGTAAGAAGGCTGTAATCGTTTGTGATGGTAAAATGAATATCACTTACAAAGGTAAGTCTTACACAGACTTTTCTGAGTTAGAAGAAGAATATGGAACTAAAGCAATAGCCACATTTCCAAAGTGGGATATTAAAATGGAAAAGCAATGGACTGTTAAAAAGAACGGTCAATGGGTAGCGGCGTTTACCAATCTAGCAGAAATGCCATATAGAAAAACATTGAGGTGTTAACATGACAGAATTAAAAAGTATTACAAAAGATGATGACGACAATAAAGCAAGTAAGATAATGAGTGACATTACAGTATATATGAAATATGCTAAGTGGTTGCCAACTGACTTTAGAAAAGAAACATGGGATGAGATTTGTGATAGAAATATGCACATGCATCTAAGAAAGATTGATTCTTTACCTGAAACATCTAATGAAATGAAGAGTTTAATGATAGATGAAATAGGTAATATTTATGATAACTATGTTAAAACTCACAAGATACTTCCTTCAATGCGTTCAATGCAATATGCAGGTAAAGCAATAGAAGTATCTCCTAATTCAATTTACAACTGTGCGTATATGCCAGTAGATGCAGTAGAATGTTTTCATGAATGTATGTTCTTATTGATGAATGGAACAGGTGTAGGTTACTCTGTTCAAAGACATCATGTAGAACAACTACCTGATATTCTACTACCAAATGTTAATAGAACAAGAAAAATAGTAATTCAAGACTCAATCATTGGTTGGGCTGATGCAGTTAAAGAACTGTTTAGGTCATATACAGGTGAGTTAAGCCAAACACCTAGATTCATTTATGATGATATTAGACCTAAAGGTACACGTCTTAAAACTAGAGGAGGTCAAGCACCAGGCCCACAACCACTAAAGGAATGTATGCTTAAAGTAGAATATATCCTTAAATCAAAGAACAATGGTGAAAAACTAACTACATTAGAATGTCATGATATTATGTGTCATATTGCTGATGCTGTAACAGCAGGTGGTAATAGGCGAGCAGCATTAATTAGTTTATTTAGTGCTGATGACCAACATATGATTAACTGTAAAGCAGGTAACTTCTATGTTGATAACTCACAAAGATTTAGAGCAAACAATTCTGCTGTCTTATTAAGACATAGAGTAACTAAATCTTTCTTTATGGGATTATGGGAAAGAGTACAAGCAGGTGGTTCGGGAGAACCCGGTATCTATCTTACCAATGACAAAGATTGGGGAACCAATCCTTGTTGTGAAATAGCATTACGCCCGTATCAGTTTTGTAATCTTACAGAATGTAATGCGTCAACAGTAGAAAACCAAGAAGACTTAGAAGCAAGAGTCAAAGCAGCCACGATATTAGGTACAATGCAAGCGACATATACTGACTTCCATTACCTTAGAGATATATGGAGAACTACTACCGAAAAAGACGCTCTGTTGGGTGTTTCTATGACAGGATTAGCATCAAACCGTTTAGATGGTTTAGACGTTACAGGTATGGCTATAATGGCTAAAGAAGTAAATGCACATTGGGCTGGAATGTTACGGATTAATCCGGCATCAAGAGTAACTTGTGTTAAGCCATCTGGTACTGCTTCTATGGTACTAGGTTCATCATCAGGCATTCATGCTTGGCATGATGAATATTATATTAGAAGAATTAGAGTAGGCAAGACAGAGGCAATCTGTACTTATCTAACTAATAATCATCCTGAACTTATTGTTGATGATGAGTTTAACCCCGATGGTAGAATCATAGAGATACCACAGAAAGCACCAGAGGGTGCATTGATTAAAAGGAATGAAAATACATTTGATTTCTTAGAGAGAGTTAAAGAGACTTCAGTTGGTTGGGTTAAACATGGACATAATAATGGACAGAATACTCACAACGTATCTGCAACAGTTTACATCGACAAAGACCAATGGGATGATGTAGGAGAATGGATGTGGATTAACAGACATTTCTACAATGGGTTGTCCTGTTTCCCAAATGATGAGAGTGTATATGTTCAAGCACCGTTTGAATCATGTGATAAAGATACATATGATAGAATGCTTGAATATCTTAAAGAAGTAGATTTAACTAGAATAGTAGAGTTTAATGACGATAGTAATTTTGGTGTAGACCCTGCGTGTGCCGGTGGTGCTTGTGAAATCTAAAATATTTAGCAAAAAAGATATAGAATTAATATATCCTTTTCTTTTAGAAAGGATAAACGAAGTGGAACATATATTGCCTACTTCAAGAATACGATGGAGTGGACACCCTTATCGAAATGCAGAGACAATGCGACCTGCTTTCGTTAAGGCTTCTACTGATGCCATAGACGGAAAAATCACCGTTAAAGATTATATTAATTATGTAAGAATAATTTTTATATCATCATCATTATCACCGAGTGATAGCGAGTTTTACTCAGAGATAAAAGAAAAAAGACAACTCGCAGAATATATAGAGGCGAATAAAAATGAAGTTTAGTGATTGTAAATGTGGATGTAATAAGTTCAATTTAAATATGAAAGGAAAGATGATATGTCAAGCATGCGGTGCAGAGTTTAAACCGTTTGAGGCAGAAATGCATAAAGTGGTTAAAGACGATGGTTTCCATTATTTTTGGGCTGTGTTTACTCCCCATTTTATGGAAAGATTATCTGAGAGAATACCGGGTGCTGAAGTTGATGACATACTAAAGATTGCTGCTTCAATAGAGAAGAAAGCAAAGAGAAAGAAGTTTCAATGCACTACATGGCAAGATAGACATATCATATGGAAATATAGATATAACGAGAAGCGTAAAAGGCTAGAGTTAGAGTTTATTAGCGTAGTACCAAAAAACAAGTTTACCACTAGATTAGGTAATGGTTACTTTGTTAAAGATATACAGTACGTTGACATTAATACTAAGGAGGAATCTAAATGCAAGACAATAAAAATAAACAAGAAATAAAACAACAAGAAGAACTACAAGCGAAATATGATTCATTTATGAAATCGGATTTACTTAAAGGACTTAAGAAATATCTAAAGGACAATAAAAGATTGCGTAACAAGAGTGATGGCTTTGGTAGAAGGAAAGGTAATGGATTAGAAAGACCATGTATTAATGGTAAATATTATTCATGGAACTCCTTTAGTACACTACCAAAAGATGCAGTATTAGTTTACTGTCTAATGTCAGGTTGCGATTTAGATTACTTACTTGCTCTACAAGATAGAGGTTGGTTTGATGTTAACAAGAAATTAAGAGCACAAGCACGTAAAGACAATAAAGAGATTATTGGAGTGTCTGGAGGATTCTTAATTAAACCGAAAGGTTGGAATGGTGAACCTAGTGTTTAATCATTATGGTAATCAGTATAATGTTAAACTAAACGTATACGGTGCTAGTGATTCTAAAGATGATGTTCACTCAACTAATATGGTTATATATTCCACATATAAAATTGAAGTATTAATGCATGATGTATTGCGTTCATGGAATCCCCCATTTGCTCAAGGTAGAAGACATAATGGAATGAT
>TARA_R110002167_G_scaffold360062_1_pt1 | contig 13380 bp, 6 predicted proteins | sample TARA_R110002167 | Tara Oceans TARA_R110002167 (sample SAMEA4398238) | marine metagenome | biome: Polar Biome; feature: [MES] marine water layer (ENVO:01000295) within the mesopelagic zone...; material: water (ENVO:00002006), including particulate matter (ENVO:01000060) such as...... | reverse complement strand
GGAGATTCCGTTGCAATGTATTTTTTGAGCCCGCGTGCCAAGTGTTTACTAAGGGGCAGGTACCGATCTACTTTGCCCTTCTGCTTTTTTACAAAAACTGTCTGGCGGTCAAAATCGACATCGCAAAGGCGCAATGCGCAGAGTTCGTAGCTCCGTAGACCACAACCGTACAGCATGCCCAGCATCAGCCGGTGTCTGAGATATTTGGGCGCTTTGAGCAAAGTGCGTACTTCGGCCTTGCTCAGCACTACGGGCAATTTGTTCTGGCGCTTTATTTGCGGAAGCTTGACATGCCTATCTTTTGTTCCCAAGACTTTATAAATGGCACGAAGACCGAAAACGGTGTGCTTAAAAAAACTTTCGGACGGGGTCTTGTGCAAGTTCTTGCAATGAAAAAGATAATCATCGATCAGCTCGGTAGAAAGTGTCTCCGGGCTTTGCTTGTAATGGAGGGCCAAATGTGCCAGGCACCTAGTATAGTTGTTCAAGGTACTTTCAGCCTTGCCGTTGATCGTGAAACTCTTCCTTAATTTCCCGCAAAGGTTTTCAAAGCCCGGAACTTCTGCGACAGCGGTCTCTACTATCGTTTTACTTTTTTTTGTACATAACCGTAAATTTTAAGTGTACCATAAATATAAGAAATGTTGTATTTTGCTCTGGAAAGCTTCCGACCGTAGGGAGGATTCGTTCAACAGAGTATATAACATTATGTTCCATACGCATACCATTAGTGGCATTATCATAAGTGCCGCACTGTATGTCATTTTTTTTACTGGTTCCATTTCGTTCTTAAGGCACGAGATTATAGCTTGGGAACGTAACGAACCCGTTGGCGATAATTATTTTAGTGAGGTAGATTTTGATTCACTATTACATACTGTGGAACAGAAGCACGATTTAAAAGGGAAGGATATTTCCCTTTATCAACGCATAGAGGGACAAATGGCATTCACATCCATATCGCCTTCACACGGCACTCCCCAACAAAAAGAAAATAAACGAGGTGAATTTTTCTATACCAATTTATCCAATAATAAAATAGAAAAATATAGCGATTCGTACACTTTGGGCGAATTTTTTTATAGACTTCACTTTTTTGCACAGTTAAACTTCTTTGGACGCTCTGGCTACCTACTATCAGGATTGGTGGCTTTTTTCTTCTTATTTGCCGTAATAACAGGGGTTATTGTTCACTGGAAAAAAATCATATCCAGTTTTTATGTATTTAGACCCAGGGAAAAATGGAAAACTATTTGGACAGATGCGCATGTAGCCTTGGGCATTATTGGGCTTCCCTATCAATTCATGTTTGCGGTAACAGGTGCCTACCTGATTATTGGCTATTCCATAATGCTGCCTCCCGTGAAATCCATTTTATTTAATGGGGACGATAAGGCTCTTGAAGCCGCTGCATTTACCCAAGACATCACAAAATACAATTATACGGGTAAAGCCCTTGAAAAACCGGTTTCATTTAATGCGCTAGTTAATGAAACCAAAAATAAGTGGCCCAATTTAAAATTGAACGGTTTGCGGATATACAATTACGGTGATGTCAACATGCATGTTAAAGTGGAAGGGCGCTCCCATTACAATGAAAATCTTTTAGGTACCGGTCACTTAACCTTTAACGCCCTTGATGGCAAGATAGTGGAAATAAAAAATCCTTATGGCAGAACGTCATATTTTGAAGGTACCACGGATCTTTTAAGAAGACTCCATTATGGCGACTTTGGAGGCTATGGCATGAAGCTTATTTACTTTGTTCTAGGACTTGTAACCTGTTTTGTAATCCTTTCCGGAGTCCTTATTTGGCTCGTAGCCCGGGACAAAAAAAATGTACCCGAATACAAACGAAAATTCAATAGCTGGTTGGTAACCATTTATATGGCCATTTGCCTAAGCATCTATCCTATGACGGCTTTGATCTTTATAGTGGTGAAGTGCTTCTCCGGGGATTATGAAGGTGGCAATAGGGCCTTGATCTATCAAGTGTTTTTCTGGGGCTGGCTGGCTTTGAGTACCCTTTTTATAATAAAGCGCAATAATTATTTCACCAATAAAGTAGCTCTTCTATTAGGGAGTGTTCTCGGATTTTTAGTACCGATCTCCAATGGTATCGTTACCGGTAACTGGCCTTGGGTGACTTGGCAAAAAGGCTACTCCCAAATTTTTGTGATGGATGTTTTTTGGATTGTATTGTCATTGACCGCAATTGCCGTTTTTTTTAAACTGAAACCCCAGAAAGTACAAAAAGTAATGGAATAGCCACCGTAGCAGCACAGATTTCATTATAACCCTATAAATCCTGTTATTTTAAAAGTTCTAGGATTTTAAAATAGCGTGCAAAATACGTCATGAATATATACAAACACAATATCCTATTAATGGCAATCTACTATTGGATCTCGTTCTATGGAGCCACATCTTCCGTTTTTGCCCAGGACAAAAAAATTAAAATAATTGGAAATATCATTGAAGAAAGAACAAAACAACCTATTGCGTACGCAACCATCTTAATTGCCGACGTTGCTACCCTATCCCCTATTACGGGGACTACCACTTTGGATGATGGTAGTTTTTCCGTTGAAACGGATGACACAGATTTTTATGTTGAGATTAGTTTTATGGGCTTTGCTTCAAAAAAAATTGAAACCTTTGAAGTAAATGGCAACATTATAGACCTGCGGACCATTGCGCTCACTGAAGACTTTCATATGCTAAATGAAGTGGTTATCAGTGCAGAAAAATCCCAAACTATTTTTAAACTGGACAAGCGTATTTTTAACGTAGGTTCCGATTTAAGTAGTACAGGAGCAAGTGCTTTGGATGTGCTTAATAATGTACCCTCGGTGAACGTCAATATCCAGGGACAAATTAGTCTTAGGGGCAGTCAAGGCGTGCAAATCCTTATCGACGGAAAACCCTCGGCAATTGCAAGCGAACAAGGAAATGCGTTAGGTAGTTTGACCGCTGATATGATTGAAAGAATAGAAGTGATCACCAATCCGTCGGCAAAGTATGATGCCGAAGGAACTTCGGGCATCATTAATATCGTATTAAAAAAGGAAGAAAAGAAAGGCGTTAATGGATCTGCTACGCTTAATACCGGAGCTCCAAACAATCATAGTTTTGGGCTTAGTCTTAACAAACGGACGGAAAAATTCAACCTTTTCAGCCAATTAGGTGTTGGGCGAAGAACATTTCCGTGGGAGGAAATATCGGAAAACCATAATTTATCAACCAACCACTTTATACAGAGTAGCGGTGGCGGAGATTTTAACGAGACCTATATCAATACGATTTTAGGCACTGATTATTTTATCGACAAACTCAATATAATAACACTTTCTGGGCAATTTGCCTACGAGTTGGAGAAAAAGGACGCGTATTTGGACTTTAATTTCTTTGAAGACGACCCAACCGCAACAAACCGCTATCGCCGGTATGAAAAGGCCACGGCCAATAACCCTAAGTTCAGGTACGAGCTTCAGTATAAAAAAGATTTCAAAAGACATAAAGACCAAACTTTACTGTTCAGTGCCTTAGGCCATTTTTTCGCAAAAAATGAAGAATCGACGTTTACGTCCAATAATACAGCAACTGACGCAGCACCCCCACAAATCGCACGCAACGATTACAAGCTTGCCGAATATATTTTTAAGTTGGACTATACCCATCCATTTTTAGAAAAATATACCCTTGAAACCGGCTCCCAATACCTTATAAATGATGTTGGAAACAATTATTCCATCAGTAGTTTTATAGGCCATGCTTGGGAAGAAAACCCTAATTTGTCCAATATTTTTGATTACAACCAAAGTGTTTTTGCCCTATATGCAACAAGTGCGTATGAAGGTGAAAAATGGGGGATAAAACTGGGACTGCGAATAGAAAACACAGATTTGGAAATTGATTTAAAAAATACTTCAGAGCATTATCAATACGATTATACCAACCTATTCCCAAGTGTGCATACATCGTATAAAATTTTCGATTATTTTTCTTTGCAGGCTGGGTATTCCAAACGAATTTCAAGACCCAGTTTATGGGATCTGAACCCCTTTTATGATTTGGGGAATAATTATTACATCACCACCGGAAATCCTAATCTACAACCGGAATATACCGATTCCTATGAAATTACCAGTATTCACAGTATAGCCAAAGTCTCTATAAACTGGAGTGTGTTTTACAGGCATACCAAAAATGTGATCGAAGATGTCATTGTTTATGAAGACAACGTAAGTATATCCAGACCCGACAATGTGGGTATAAACAATGTTATCGGGCTAGAATTGAATGCTAAATATTCGCCTTTTGATTGGCTCACCCTAAACAACGATTTTAATTATGGCAGTTTTAATCGAGAAGGTGCTTATGGTGCAACTTCGCTGGATTTTAGTGGCAACAGGTGGTCCAATGTTATAATAGGAAAATTTAAGTTGCCGGGGAATTTCAGTATGGAAGCATCAGGAAATTATGAAAGTGGATATCAAACGTTTCAGCAAGAGATATCCGATTCATTTTATGCCAATTTTGGGCTTAGGAAAAAAATAATTAAAGGAAAACTCATATTGAATCTGAGTATCAGGGATGTTTTTGCATCGCGCCGTTATGAATACACGACAAAACAACCTGATTATTACTTGTTTAAAAACGTAAAACAGGGTAGGTTTATAACATTTGGAGTAAGCTACGGTTTTGGCAAAGGAGAAGCTATGGAATTTTCCGGACAAAAAATGTTCTAAAAACCAGTTTAAATTAAAGGTCGGGTTGAATAAAACCAGACAAAAGCCATCAGAACACCTACCTTCTTTCTTATCGGGACAATACTCCCTTTAACGTATATTATTCTCCGTTTCGCGTAGAAGTTAAAGGGAAAGTTAAATTAATTTTGGCTTTTAAATTAAATAAGTCTAAATAAATTTAAATTTCATAAAATGCAGAAAACATACCTACTATTTTTAGTATTAATTTGTACTATACATTGTTCCTACACACAAAACAAAGACGCTACCCTTCAAGGCAATATACAGGATAGCAGTGGAAACCCTTTAGCATTGGCAAGTATTGTTTTAAAGGGCACCTCCTATGGAACAGTTACGGATAACAACGGAAATTATTCGTTCCATATGCCTTCTGGAAATTATAACATTCAAGTTTCCCTACTGAGTTATGCTTCACAAATTACATCAATTCGCATTAATCCGGGAATCAACAATAAAGATTTCACGTTACAACCAAAGAATGAAGAATTGGATGAGGTGGTCCTAATTGGTCAACATCAAAAACTCGTAGACAAAAAAACCGATTATGTGGCCCGTATGCCTTTGAAAAATATAGAAAACCCACAGGTTTATAGTGTTGTTAACAAAGAATTATTGGTAGAACAGGTTGCCGTTGATATTAATAGTGCTCTGCAAAATTCCAATGGCACAACACCGGTCGTCTATCCGTCAGGAGGGCTAGGCGTTACATTTCGCGGGTTTACCACCGGTGTTAATGCCAGAAATGGGATGGAAACCGTATCAGGTCGCTCCTCTGTAGATATTGCCAACATTGAACGTATAGAGGTTTTAAAGGGTCCGTCGGGTACTTTGTTTGGTTCCTCCGTATCTTCCTTTGGCGGAGTGGTAAATATAGTAACCAAAAAACCGCATGACGCAAAAAGAACAGAATTATCTTATACGGGCGGTAGTTATGGGCTCAACAGAATTACTGCCGATATAAACACCCCACTTACCAAAGACCGTAACGTATTGTTCAGGTTAAACACAGCGATCAACAAACAAAAGAGTTTTTTGGATTATGGGTTCAATAATACCTTTTTAATTGCTCCGAGTATTCTATACAAGGTTTCCCATAAACTAATATTTACGCTGGATGCCGAACTATTTAATGCCAACAGCACCCGTATCCGATATGACAGATATGATCCAAACTCTGGAATAACCAATCCTGAAGATATTCAATTGGATTATAAAAAATCGTTGTTCCATGATGATGCCTATGCAAAAACATCATCCTCCAAAGTGTTTTTACAGGCCGAATACCAACTTTCGGATAACTGGAAATCGACCACATTATTTTCCTTCGTGGGCGAGGATATAGACTATAGCTATCAATATTATGCAACATGGCTCTCCCCTACCGAAGCAACGAGAACCATGGGGGTTTGGGGGCCTATCTATAACAATTACACCAATATTCAAGAAAATATTAATGGTGAGTTTTTAACGGGAAGCCTAAAACATAATATATTGATCGGTGCTAATTATAGATACCATAAAGTGAATGCCAATGCCAGAAATACTGGCAGTAGTGTTATAGATACCATTAATATAACAACAGATTTTAAGGCTTTGAGAAAGGAAGATGTTGACCCCTATTTAATTCCTGGATATTGGTCTGGTTGGAATCATGGGGAAAATTACACTATGAGTGCCTATGCATCGGATGTAATCGGCCTTACGGATAGGTTATCAACAATGCTGAGCTTACGCTTGGATTACTTCAATCGTAAAAATATAGGAGGTGCAGAAGGCTATGACCAAACCTCCTTGGCCCCCAAATTCGGCTTGGTATATCAGCTTGTTAAAGACCAGGTATCCGTTTTTGGCAATTATATGAACGGCTTTCAAAACACAGCACCGATAAATCAACCCGACGGTTCCCAACTAACGGTAGACCCTATATATGCCAAACAATACGAGGGCGGTATCAAGGCCGAGGTATTTGATAAAAAATTAAGCTCAACTTTAAGTTATTACAATATTACAATAGACAATGCTACCAGAACAAATGCCGATGGATTTACCGTACAGGACGGAAAACAGGTTAGTAAAGGGATAGATCTGGAATTGATCCTTAATCCTATGCCAGGTTTAAATATTATTGCAGGATATGCTTATAACGACAATCGTATTGTGAAGTCGACCAATACTTCCGTTGAGGGCAACAAAGCAACCGGTGCCCCTGAAAATGTAATCAACTTCTGGGCCTCCTATAAATTTCAAAAAGCTCTTCAAGGTTTGGGTATTGGTGTTGGCGGCAATTTTGTGGACAAGGTATTTAAATTTGATGACAATGTTTTTTATTCCCCATCATATTCCACTTTAAATGCTACCGTATTCTATGACCAACCTACATGGCGTTTTGGTTTAAAAATGAATAACCTAACCAATCAAAAATATTGGGATGCCTATGGTGTAACACAAACTCCTATTAATTTTGCCGCCAATCTGACGCTTAAATTTTAGCACTTCATATTCAGTTTTTAAAGCACCTCCTCCTATTTCTTGGAGCGAGGTGTTTTTCTATACATTTATAATTCCCCAGTACTGTTTCAATAATCCGTACCAAGATAATTTAATCCGCCTTACGTAGGTTATTATCCGCTTTACGTAGATTTTAATAGATCGAATCCACATACATTTGCATTTTATTTTAATTAAATCTAAATAAAAATAATAAACAAACATCATCATCCAAAATGCAAAAAGGAAGCATATTCTTCACCATTCTTTACTGTTTATTTTCAATTCATAGCTTCTCGCAACTAAAGGACAGCAGAATTATTGGTGTGGTAATGGACCAGGCAAAAGCACCTATTTTGGGTGCTACCGTAATTATTAAAGAAGTAAATAAAGGGACTGTTACGGATGAAAATGGGGAATTTACATTTTCAGGAAATTATAATGGCGCATTCTCTATAGAAGTTTCCTACTTAGGCCATAAAACTACGACCCAGCCTATTCAAACAAAATCAGGGGAAACCAAAATGCTCTCCTTTGTTTTGGAAGAATCCAATACCGAGTTGGAAGAAGTGGTGGTGACCGGAAAAAGTATGGTACAGCAGGTTAAAGAACGTGCCTATAACGTAAATGTAGTGGATGCCAACAAATTGCATAACACATCGCTGGATATTGGACATGCCCTAGATCGTGTTTCCGGGGTGCGTGTACGCGAAAGCGGTGGGGTTGGATCCCAAATGAGTTTTTCGCTTAATGGTTTTAAGGGAAATCAGGTCCGCTTTTTTATTGACGGCGTTCCCATGGATAATTTCGGGTCTTCATTTCAAATTAATAATATTCCTATAAATTTAGCGGAACGCATAGAAGTTTATAAAGGTGTGGTCCCTGTGGGATTAGGATCGGATGCTTTAGGTGGCGCTGTAAATATTATTACGAATGCCTACAAAAAAAACCACATGGAAGCGTCATATTCCATTGGCTCCTTTAATACCCATCGGTCTTCTTTAAATGCCATTTATGTTGCCAAATCCGGTTTTACCGCTCAAATAAATGCCTTTCAAAATTATTCGGACAATAATTATAAGGTCAATGTAGATATCGCGGACCTAAATACCGGAGAATATTTCCCCAATCAAACGGTAAAACGCTTTCATGATACGTACCATAATGAATCCGTAATGATCAATATGGGTGTGGTAAACAAAAGTTTTGCCGATCAATTATTGTTCGGCATTACATTGGGGCAGAATTACCGAGAAATACAAACAGGAGCTCGAATTACCAGTGTATTTGGCACATGGCATAGAAAAGGAAATATTATTATGCCTAGTATCAAATACAAAAAAGATGACTTCATTTTAAAGGATCTGGACTTTAGATTCAGTGCCAACATTAATTTAGGTACAGAAAAAAACATAGACACCATTAACAGGCGCTACAATTGGTTTGGCGATTACAAAGAATATGATAGTCCAGGTGGCGAGCGCTCCTACTCCTTGTACAACTACAAAAACAACACCGGAATATCCACCTCCAATATAAGCTACAAAATTAACCACCTCCAAAGTTTGGTGCTAAGCAATACCTTTAACACCTTCAATAGGGTTGGACATAATAAATTGGATCCTGCTAACGAAACCTATGAACATCCTAAAAAAACGCTTAAAAACATTACTGGCTTAGGGTACGATTTTAAAAGCAACAATTGGAATGCCTCTGTATTCTTAAAGCAATATTTTCAGCAAAACAAATTTGCACAATCATATAATCCTTCAGGGGATTATGGAGATATCGCCTATAGAAACCAAATCAACAAATTTAATTCCACTGGCTATGGTTTGGCCGCTACCCATTTTTTAAATGAAAACCTACAACTAAAGGCCTCTTACGAGAAAAGTTATCGTTTACCGGCATCGGATGAACTTTTTGGAGATGTAATCAACCTTCAAGGGAATATTGATTTAAGACCAGAAAGCAGTGACAATTACAACTTAGGAGCCAGTTTTTGGTGGCTCATGAATAAAAAACACCGATTTAATACCAATGCCAGTGGCTTTTTTAGGAACGCCAAAGATTTTATTAGACCGAGGCTTAATAGTAACCAAACCATGCAGGTAATGGATAATTTAGGGAGTGTTACCAGTACAGGTATTGAAGCAGAAGTTAGATATCAATTGGGCAATCGCCTCGCAGCCGGAATTAACCTTACCTATCAGGATTTACGCAACAACACAAAATACGAAGACGGACAAACTGAGGTAAGTGTTGTATACAGGGATCGTATTCCCAATATGCCATACCTATATGGCAATGCGGATATTAGCTATATATTTTCCAGCCTTAGGAAGAAAGGGGATCAATTAAGTATTGGTTACAATGCCCTATATGTACACGCATTCTATTTGTACTGGCCTAGTTTGGGCAGCAGCAAGCTCGATGTCCCGGAACAAATATCGCACGACATCAACCTAACCTACTCATTTAATAAAAAATTACAGTTAACACTGGAGTGCAGAAACTTACTGGACAAAAAACTATATGACAATTTCAGCCTACAAAAACCAGGTCGAAGTTTTACGGGCAAAATTAAATACACTTTTTTCTAATCAATATTACTAAAACTCCATTCACATGAAAAACAAGCATCTTTATTTAAGTTTATATGCCGCAGCAGCATTATTGGCTTCCTGTAGCAATGACGATACCCCTTCCAAAGGAGAAGAAGAAACCGAAAATGATTCCAAATATATAATTACGGCAACGCCTACGGCATCGGAAGGCGTGGCGGATTATATACTCACAGCTGACGACTTAAGCCAAGGAACTATTAGCACCGTTGGTAACGGCATTGAACAAGACGGGACTTGGCGTTATTATGTAACCAATAATAACAAGTTTTTTAGTCTCTTATATGGGCAGGGAAATCCAGGGGCGGTAACTACGTATCAATTGAACAATACAGGAACTTTGGATAAATTATCCGATTTCCAATCTGAAACGGTACAGGCTTTTGAGGCTGTGGACAACGATATTTTATTAATAAAAATATCAAGAAGTTCGGATGCACCTATAGCTTATTGGTATCGGTTGGATACAGAAACCTTACAATTTGTTGATGAAGGACAGATCAACACCCAAGAATTGGCCGATAAAGAAAATGGGGAACTTGCTTTCTTCTCTTGGATAACCCAAGTTGGGGACAAAGTATATTTGCCCTATTTTACGGTAAAAGGTATTTCTACGGATAGATTCGGTACCGAATATCCGGATGAAGCAAACATAGCCGTATATTCCTATCCCGAAATGGAATTAGAAAAAATAATCCATGATGATCGCACAAGTTTTATAGGACGTTATTTCATAAACGGACTTACTTTGGATGAAAAAGGGGATGCCTATGCATTTTCATCGTCCGTTGCAACGAACAACGGTGTAATAACTTCTACAAAACCATCGGCAATTACAAGAATTAAAAAAGGCGAAACCGAATTTGACCAAACTTTTTTATACAATATTGAAGAAGCTACAGGCGGCAAATATGTAACAACACAAATGTACTTAGGAAATGGAAAATTTTTGGTCAACCTAGAAAATATTGAAAATAAAGGTGCCTATGCAACAGGAAAAGAATATGCCATTATTAATATCTATACGGAAAGTATTACTATGGTAACAGGAATCCCTGCCCCAGAAAACATTGTAAGTGTAACTTTTAGAAATAATTATGTTTCAGAAGACAAAAAAACGGCTTATGTTGGTATTACAACAAACACGGGGAGCTATGTGTACAATATAGATGTGGCAACTGCAACCGCCACCCAAGGATTGGAGGTACAGGGTGGCGTTATTACTGCCATTAGTAAATTAGCTCCTGTAAATTAATTTTTAAAATTATTTGTCCTAAAAGCCACTAGTTATCCCAAAAGATATAATTAGTGGCTTTTATTAATATTTTAATTATTATTAAAAGTGAAATGTTAAATAAGGCTCATTGTCCTCCCTTAGCTTTCAATCATATATTATTGGAAAAACTACTTGTGTGGGCAATAATACTTTAAATACATTTTTTTAATCAGTACGGATTATAAATGAACCAATGTTCTATGTTGCATTTTCAATGCTATAAACCGTTCACCATAACCCTCGCTCAATTTTAAAATAGCTTACAATAAGCTGGAGTAGCCCATATTCCCTGATACTTTGGGAGCGCAATTGGAGGCTGTCCCCATTAAAGATCTTTCATGGCTGTTTGGGATCGGGAACGACCGGATCGTTGCTCAAGTTCTGTACCTGAAGGACCTTCTCCTTTTTGTTCACAACTGTTTTGGAACCGTTGGAATTTGTTTTCTTCCTGACCGCGATTTTCCGGGTCTGCTTCTGTTTTGTTTTTGTTTCCATGAAAATTGGATTTTAGTTAAACAATATGTGAACACGGAACCAAACGGAAGACAAAATTTTGGGGCGGCAAGGAAACGGAATAAATAGTGACCACAGGGAGCGGCTTTATGCCGTCCCTTTTCCGAGAAACATTTTGCGAGCTTAACTTGCGGGAATATTGGTTAAGCTATTTAATGTTATCTGACGATCCGTAAGTTGGTCACAGGTTGCCGACAGTGTACAATATCCTTCTTTGTGTTTGCTTTCAAAACTGCCTTCAATTGGGCCATATCCCTGCTTATCTTCTTCTCTACTACCCTAGCATACTTTTGGGTCGTAGATAGTTTAGTGTGTCCCAACAGCTTGGATACCGTTTCCACAGGAACGTTGTTCAATAAGGTTATGGTCGTCGCAAAGGTGTGCCTGGCCACATGGAACGTTAGATGTTTATTGATCCCGGCAATGCCTGCAATAATTTTAAGGTGCTTATTTATTTTTTGATTGGAATATACAGGTAAAAGGGAGTAACCATTTTTAACCTCTGGAAAGTCGGCGTATGTATCCAAAATAATCTTGGCCTGGGGCAACAAAGGTACCCTAACAGGGGTCTTCGTCTTCTTCCGTTTGACATTGATCCATTCTTCCCCATCTATACCGGTTACGATATCTCCTAGCGTTAGGAGCTTTACCTCTATATAACAAAGCCCGGTATAACATGCAAAGAGAAAAATATCCCTTACAATGGCCTTGCCCCTATCCCTGATTTCAGTGGAAATCAGGCGTTGTAGTTCCGCCTCCTCCAAAAAATCGCTGTCATAATCCTCAAACTTTAAGCTGTACATGTCAAAGGGGTTTTGGGGGATGGACCTGAACTTGAACGCGATGCCCATCAATTTTTTGAAGCGCTCCATATGCTTCATGATACCATTGTTGTTCAAAGGCTGTGCCTTGTTGATCGGGGTACCATTTCTAAGGAAGCTCTCGAACTCGACCAAAAAGGCATAATCTATAAAGGAAAGTTTTATGTCCTGCGAGCTGAACTTTTTCTTGACAAACCGTAACAGATAAGTTTCCGTGGCCGAGTAGTTCTTGATCGTCCCCTTTGCCAATTTTGGCATTTCATGGTTACGATGGAATTCGATGATGTCCTTTAATGTCCTGACCACCTTGTCCTTTCCAAGGTAGCGTAATTTGATGATCCTTGCATTGGTCACCGCCCCCTCTGCAATTAACTGCCGATGGCACTCCAAGAGTTTGGCGTGGACATCGTCTAGATATCGGTTGATACTGTTCGCTTCATTGGCTCGATGATCGATTTTGCCCAAAATAGGACACCATCGTTCTTCAAAAGTTGATCTGTGGACACTGAGGTCGGAATAACGGCCCTCAAATCTTATCCGGGCATAAATGGGAATCCGCCCATCTTTTTTTTGGGCCGTTTTTTTTAGCCAAAAGCTGATACTGAATGAATTAGAGCTGTTCATGTGTTTCGCTATTAGTGGAACAATCCGTTGAGCGAAAGTCAAATCACACGAAAAATCAAATCGGGAAGTACAAGTTAATGAATTTTCCCCGACAAAAATAGGACATCATATAGGACATCCTCACCCTTGATTTCAGATGGGTACAAAAAAAACCAGAAAATATTAATTCTCTGGTTTTCAATGATATAAGGTTTTATTTGTTGCCAAAAAAACCTTTTCGTCGGGATGACAGGATTTGAACCTGCGACCACACGGCCCCCAGC